>ERZ773241.809-NODE-809-length-33734-cov-15.149411_pt1 | contig 33734 bp, 34 predicted proteins | sample MGYA00580989_ERZ773241 | MGnify/ENA primary metagenome ERZ773241 (study PRJEB29015, sample SAMEA2737804) | human gut metagenome | biome: human gut; feature: human-associated habitat; material: faeces | place: China | collected 2012 ... | reverse complement strand
ACACCCCATTTCCTAAACAGTATACCATACTGTCTAACAAATGGGGTGCAGTTCAGAATGCAGCGGGACATTGCTTTTATGCGGAAAATTATACCTGATGGGCTTCCAGCCAGTCGGTCATCTGCTGGGCGATGCCCTTGATGCTGCCGTCCTCAAACGGCACTTTCAGGCCGGCAGTCTCCAGCAGCTCGGTGTAGCTGGCCAGACCGGCACGGCGCACCAGTTTCAGGTAGCGCTCCCAGGCGTCCTTGTGGTCGGTGAGGCTCAACAGGAAGAACTGCAGGGCGGCCATGGTGGACAGGCAGTAGTCGATGTAATAGAAGGGGCACTCGTAGATGTGCAGCTGGCGCTGCCACCCGGCACCGCGGCCGTAGAAGGGCAGGTTGTCGAAGTCGATCCAGGGGCGGTACTTCTTTTCCAGCTTGAGCCACTCGGCGTTGCGCTCGTCCGGGGTCAGGTCCGGGTTCTGGTACATGATGTGCTGGAACTCGTCCACTTCGCACCCGTAGGCCAGGAACACAAAGCTGTCCTCGGCGTGGAGCAGGGCATACTTGTCGGTGTCCTTGCCGAACAGCAGGTGGTGCCAGGGTGCGGTGAGGAATTCCATGGCCATGGAGTGGATCTCGGCGCTCTCCATGCCGGGGCATTCCAGGTCGGCGGGCACGTTGGGGTCGCGCTCGGCCACATAGCCCTCAAAGGCGTGGCCGCACTCGTGGGTCAGCACGTCCACATCGCCGGAGGTGTTATTCCAGTTGGCAAAGATGAAGGGTGCCTTGTAGCTGGGCAGGCTGGTCATGTAGCCGCCGGACATCTTGCCGGGGCGGCTTTCCACGTCAAACAGCTCGTTGTCCTGCATAAAGTCGATGAACTCCGCCGTTTCGGGGCTCAGTTCGTGGTACATGGTGCGGGCGGCATCCATGCGTGCCTGATAGCCCGGGATGGGCTTGGGGTTGCCGTCCTTGAAGATGATGGGCAGGTCGGTAAAGGTGGGATGCTCGATGCCGGTGCGCTTGGCGCGCATAGCCATCACCTTCTGCAGCAGGGGCACCACGTCGTTGGCCACCTGATCGCGGAAGGCCTTGATCTCCTTGGCACCGTAGCCGATGCGGTTCATCCGCACATAGGACAGCTCGCTGTAGTCCTTGTAGCCCAGCACATGGGCCTGCTGGTTCAGATTTTTGACGATCTTGCCGTACAGCTCATCCAGCTCGGCACGGTGGGCGTCGAAATACCCAGCCTCGGCCTCATAAGCGGCACGGCGCACGGCAGGGTCCAGATCCTCTTTGTAGGGGCCCAGCTGGGGAATGGTGAGCTGCTTGCCGTCCAGCTCCACCAGCGCACCGCCGTAGATCTGCTGGTACTGGCTGACCAGTGCGTTGAACTCCTTCTGCAGGTCCACGGTGCGGTCGTCCATGCCCAGCACGGCATTCTTCATGCCGGCCACACAGGTGGTGCCGAAATGCTCCGTCAGGGCGTCCACATGGGGGTTCGACAGGAAGGCCCGGCTGATCTCTACCTGGGCATTGGCCACGGCGGGGCCGTTGGCGTCAAAGAAATCCTGTTCGGCCTTCCAAGAAGCGTCGCGGGTGTCGCAGGTGTAGTGGATATTGGCCAGCTGGGAGGCGGTGGTGTAGTCGGCAAAGGCGCGGCTCTGCTCGTAGTACACGGCCACCAGTGCGTCGCCGTCCGGGGCGGCTGCGGCCTTGGCGGCCAGCGCTTTGCAATCGGCCAGCAGGGCGTCGATGTCCGGGCGGGTATAAGTCATTTCGCTGAATTTCATGGGAATGAGTTCCTTTCCGGGAGCGGGGCTCCCTTGTACATCTCTTGTGCCCATCTTACCACGTTCTGCCCCAAAAGAAAAGGGGTGTGCAGGCGAAGAAAGCCACACTACTGTGCAGCATAGACAAAAATAAGAACGCTGCCTTGGCAAAGCTGTCGGTTTCTGCGGTTGCGGGGGCGGGGAAAAAGGGCTATAATAAAACCATCAACAGAGTAAGATCCTGTGCGTTAAGTGCCGCATCAACGGGGAGTTGTGCTGTGGACGAAGGTGTACCCGCGGTACAGGATCTGCATCCCGCTGCTGCATGGACTTGGGTGCAGGCGAGACGGTCTGCCGCCTTGCCCGGAAGTGAAATTTGTTGGATTCACGCCCTCCTTTGTGCGGTTTGTCGCGCAGGGAGGGCGTTTTGCGTCTGCCCTGCTGGTTCCTTTCAGCCGAAAGGGGAGGACAATTGATATGAACAATACATCCAGAACTTCCGTCCGCACACTGGTCATGCTGGCATTGCTGGTGGCCATGAGCATCGTGTTCAGCCGGGTGCTGAGCATCTCCACCGGCTTTGTCCGGTTCAACCTGGGCAGCCTGCCGGTGCTGCTGGCCGCACTGCTGTTCGGGCCCGGGGCAGGCTTTGCCGTGGGTGCGGTGGCAGACATCATCGGCGGCGTACTGGCCGGTTATGCCATCAACCCGCTCATCACGCTGGGTGCCGGGGCCATTGGTCTGGTGGCGGGCTATGCCTGGCAGAAGCTGCCGGACTACTGCACCGGCCTGCGGCTGAGCATCAGCGTGCTGCTGGGCCACTTTGTGGGTTCCATGGTGATCAACTCGCTGGTGCTGCGCATCTTCTACGGCTACGCATGGAGCGTGCTGCTGGCCCGCATCCCCAATGCGCTGGTGCTGAGCGCGGTGAACATCGTCCTGCTGCGCATCCTGCTGGAAAACCGCAGCCTGATGAAGCTGGCAAAGAAATAAAACGAGAACGATTGAAAATGGCTTCGCGTGCGCTGCGCCATAGCCAGAGGAATGAATTTTCTTTTTGTCAATGGGAAACGACTGCGGTCGTTTCCCATTGACCTGTTCACGAAAAGGGGTCGGTACGGGAAATGCTGTTGCCCGCTGCGACCCCACCTGTGAAAAAGCAACTCCGGAAAATCCGCAGATTTTCCGGAGTTGCAAATTTAAAAATAATATTTCCGCTCAATATGCCCAGAGCACAGCGGAGGGCATTCAAAATCATAAAGAGGCAGTATCTATGAACTACGAACAGGCAATGGAATACATCCACGCGGTGCAGTGGGCCGGGCACAAACCCGGCCTGAGCCGCACCCGCACCCTGCTGGCCGCGCTGGGCGACCCCCACAAGCGGCTCCGGTTCGTCCATGTGGCGGGCACCAACGGCAAGGGCAGCACAGCGGCCATGCTGGCGTCCTGCCTGCAGGCAGCCGGGTACCGGGTGGGCCTGTTCACCTCGCCCTTCATCAACCGGTTCAACGAGCGGATCCAGGTGGACGGGCAGCAGATCCCGGACGAAGAACTGGTGCAGCTGGTGGAGCGGGTGCAGCCTGCCGCCGACGCCATGGCCGATGTGCCCACCGAGTTCGAGATCATCACCGCGCTGGGGATGCTGTATTTTGCCCGCAAACAGTGCGACATCGTGGTGCTGGAAGTGGGCTTGGGCGGCACGCTGGATTCCACCAACGTCATCGAGAATCCGGAGTGCGCCGTGATCACCGCGCTGGGTATGGACCACGTCAGGGAGCTGGGTCCCACGCTGGCCGATATTGCCGCCGCCAAGGCGGGCATCATCAAGCCGGGCTGCCCGGTGGTGAGCTACGGCGGGGTCCCGGAGGCCGATGCGGTCATCCGGCGGGTGGCTGCAGAGCAGAATGCGCCCCTGACCGAAGTGGATTTCCACAAATTGCAGATCGACGGTGGAGATCTGGACGCAGTCACCTTTGATTTTGACGGGCTGGACGGGGTGCACCTGCCCCTCATCGGCAGCTACCAGCCCCGCAACGCGGCGGTGGCCATCACCACACTGCGGGTGCTGCGGGCCAAAGGCTGGAACGTGCCGGAAAGTGCCATCCGCACCGGATTGGAGACCGTGCAGTGGCCGGGCCGCTTTGAACTGCTGCGGCATGCCCCGGCCTTCCTGCTGGACGGCAGCCACAACGCCCACGGCATGCGGGCCACGGTGCAGAGCCTGAAGGACCGCTTCCCCGGCGAGAAGTTCGTGTTCCTGGTCAGCATCATGGCCGACAAGGATGTGGACGAGATGCTGCAGCTGCTGGCCCCGCTGGCAAAGCAGTTCGTGACCGTGGCGGCCCACACGCCCCGTGCCATGCCGGCGGAAACGCTGGCGGAGCACATCCGGGCCTATGGCTGCCCGGCGGAGGCCGCAGGCAGCATCGAAGCCGGTGTGGCCCGGGCCATGGAGCTTGGCGGCACCGGGCCGGTGTGCGCGCTGGGCACTCTCTATTTTTCCGGTGACGTCCGGCAGGCATTTGCCGCGCAGACAAAAGGCTGACGCTGCACAATAGGATCCGATAAAAAAGAAAAAGCGGTGACCCGTGCAGGTTGGGTCATCGCTTTTCTTGCCCCTTGCGGGGCAGGCAGGGTAAATGATAAGAAGGTAAATGAAGAAAATAGCAGAAATCAGGGGACAAAGGCCGGATGGGAGAAGATGGGTACATTTGTATCCAACGAAATGCCTTTGTTGGATACAACATACCACGTTTGCCGGAAAATTACAAGAGGATTTTTAAATTTTTTGAACAAAACACACGGGAAATCGCATTTTTGTAGGAACGCACAAATTTGATGGAAAGTTCCCGGCAAACTGACGAACAAGCCCAAAACGGGCGGCAGACAGCCCCGCCGGGCGTGCAAAGACGATTCTTTACAACATGGGGCGGGTGTGTTAAGATGAATGCGTATGTAAAATCGAGGGGCCTGCGCACCGCGCAGGAAGAGCGCGGGCAATGCGGCCCGTGCAGGAGAGGAGTTCAATGATGCAGCAAACGGCACGCAGCGGGGAAAAAGCGCCGCTGTTCGGCGGACGGAAACCGCTGTTTACCCAATCACAATTGTTGAAGCTCACCTGGCCGCTGCTGGTGGAGCAGTTCCTGGCCGTGACGGTAGGCATGGCCGATACCATGATGGTGTCCCGCTGCGGCGAGGCCGCCATTTCCGGCGTCAGTCTGGTGGACATGATCAACAACCTGATCATCGTGCTGTTTTCGGCGCTGGCCACCGGCGGTGCCGTGGTGGTGAGCCAGTTCCTGGGCGCAAGGGAACAGAAGAGCGCCAACAAGAGTGCCGGGCAGCTGATCCTGCTCAGCGGCATCCTGGGCCTGGGCGTGGGGGTGCTGTGCTTTGTGCTGGCGCGGCCCATGATCCGGCTGTTCTACGGCTCCATTGACGCCGATGTGCTGGATGCCGGTACGTTGTACCTCAAGATCATTGCGGTCAGCTACCCGTTCCTGGCGCTGTACAACGCGGGCGCGGCACTGTTCCGCAGCATGGGCAACTCCCGGATCTCGATGCAGATCAGCGTGCTGATGAACATCATCAACATCGTGGGCAACGCGGTGTGCATCTTTGGCCTGAAAATGGGCGTGGATGGCGTGGCATGGCCCAGTGTGGTGTCCCGTGTGGTGGCGGCCGTGCTCATTCTGGGCAAGTGCTACCAGAAGGGCCACGCGCTGCAGGTGCCCAGGACCGTGCAGCTGGACGTCGGCATGACCCGGCGCATCCTAGGCATCGGCATCCCGTCCGCCTTTGAGAACAGCCTGTTCGAGGCCGGACGCATCCTGGTGGTGAGCATGATCTCCACGTTCGGTACGGTACAGATCGCTGCCAACGCGGTGGCCAACAATCTGGACGGCATGGGCGTCATCCCCGGCAAAGCCCTGAGCCTTGCCATGATCACCGTGGTGGGCCAGTGCGTCGGTGCGCGGGACTACGAGCAGGCCGTGCACTACACCCGCAAGCTCACTTTGTGGGCTTACCTGACCATGGGCCTGTTCAACGGGGCCATTCTGCTGTTTTTGCGGCCGCTGGTGGGCATCTATGAGCTGTCCGGTGCCACCATGGAGCTGGCCATCCAGCTTGTGACCATCCATGCGGGCTGCGCCATCTTTTTCTGGCCGCTGTCCTTCGTGCTGCCCAACGCCCTGCGCGCCGCCAACGACGTGAAATTTACCATGATCGTGTCCATCCTCAGCATGGCCGTGTGGCGGCTGGGCTTCAGTTACCTGCTGTGCGTGCGCATGGGCTGGGGGGCCGTGGGCGTGTGGATCGCCATGGTCATCGACTGGCTCTGCCGTGTGACCTGCTTTGTGACCCGCTTCCGCAGCGGGGTATGGAAAACCAAGTATCACACATAAAACAAAAAGGGAGGAGCCTTTGCATGAAACTCATCAGCTGGAATGTGAACGGCCTGCGGGCCTGCCTGACCCACGGCTTTGCCGACAGCTTTGCCGCGCTGGACGCCGATATTTTCTCGGTACAGGAGACCAAGATGCAGCCCGGTCAGGCGGATTTTGCCCCGGAGGGCTACACAGAATATACATACTCGGCCGAGAAAAAGGGCTACTCCGGCACGGCCTGCTGGTGCAGGCAGGTGCCGCTGGCCGTGACCACCGGCATCGGGCTGGAGGAGCATGACCACGAAGGCCGGGTGCTCACGCTGGAATACCCGGGCTTTTATCTGGTGAACTGCTACACCCCCAACAGCCAGGACGGGCTGAAGCGGCTGGACTACCGCATGACCTGGGAGGACGCCTTCCGCGCCTACCTGCTGGGGCTGGACGCGAAAAAGCCGGTGATCCTGTGCGGCGACCTGAACGTGGCCCACACTGAAATGGACATCAAGAACGCAAAGACCAACCGGATGAGCGCAGGCTTTACCGACCAGGAGCGGGCCAAGATGACTGAGCTGCTGGCGGCCGGGTTTGCCGACAGCTTCCGGGTGGTGCACCCGGATGAGGTGAAGTACAGCTGGTGGAGCTACCGTTTCCATGCCCGCGAAAAGAATGCGGGCTGGCGCATCGACTACTTTATCGTCTCGCAGCGCATCGCAGATAAGATCCGCGCCGCCGAGATCCACAACGAGGTGTTCGGCTCGGACCACTGCCCGGTGGAGCTGGACATTGACCTGTAAAGGAGAAGCTATGCTCAAGAATTATCTGCTGGTGTTTTTCATCTCCATGGTGCCCATCGTGGAGCTGCGCGGAGCCATTCCCATTGGGCTGGGTCTGGGGCTTCCGGCACTGCCCACCTACTTTTTGTGCGTGCTGGGCAACATGCTTCCGGTGCCCTTCATCTACCTGTTTGCCCGGAAGTTTTTGATCTGGGGCTACCATAAGCCCCTCATCGGGCCCATCTGCCGCTTTTGCATCAACAAGGGCGAAAAGGGCGGCCGTGCACTGGAGGCCAAGGCGGGCCGCGGCCTGACGGTGGCGCTGCTGCTGTTCGTGGGCATCCCGCTGCCGGGCACCGGTGCCTGGACCGGCACGCTGGCGGGGTCCATCCTGGACATGAAGTTCAAGGATGTGCTGGTGGCCTGCATGGGCGGCGTATTGCTGGCCGGGATCATCATGGGTCTGGCCAGTGCGGGCCTGTTGGGTGCGTTGAGCGGTCTGTTTGCTGTGGGCTGATGGCCCAAACCTGCCGCCGCTTTGTCGTGGAAATTGCCCATAGAATTTCTGCCCCGAGTGTGCTAGAATGAACAGGATGTGTTTGAATACAGCGGTCTGCGTGCAGCAGCCCGCCCGGAAAGGAAACGATGATCATGGATCAGGGATTGAATCGGAAGATCGACGCGTACATCGCGGAAAACAAGGAGCAGCTGCTGCAGGACATTGCCGCGCTGGTGGCCATCGACAGCGTGGAGGGCACCCCGGAAGAGGGCGCACCCTTCGGCAAGGGCCCCCGTGCCGCACTGGACAAGACGCTGGAGCTGGCAGCCGGCATGGGCCTTGCCACCCGCAACTGCGAGAACTACATGGGCTACGCAGAGCTGGCCGGTGCCGATCCGGAAAAGTATCTGGCCGCCATCTGCCATGTGGACGTGGTGCCGGTGGGCAACGGCTGGACGGCCGACCCCTTCAAGATGCGCATCCAGGACGGCTGGCTGCTGGGCCGCGGCGTCTCGGACGACAAGGGCCCTATGGTGGTTGCCCTGTACGCCCTCAAGTTCCTCAAGGAGCAGGGCTATGAGCTGCGCTACCCCATCCGTGCCCTCATCGGTGACAACGAAGAGACCCACATGCAGGACGTGGAGTACTACCTGAAGAATTACCCGGCTCCGGTGTTCTGCTTTACCCCGGATGCCGAGTTCCCGGTGTGCAACGGCGAGAAGGGCCACTTCGGCGCCAAGATCGTCAGCCCGGTGTGCAACGGCGTGATCTGTGATTTTGAGGGTGGTGTGGCCAACAATGCCGTGCCGGATCGCGCCAGCGCTCTGCTGCACACCGACATCACCAAACTGAAGAACGCCCCCAACATCACGCTGGAGCCCGCCGGGGATGGCTGTGTGCGGGTGCGCGGCTGGGGCAAGGCCGGTCATGCCGCCATGCCGGAAGGCACCGTGAATGCCATTGGTCTGGTGGTGAACTATCTGCTGGACAATGGCCTGTGCAACGACGCCGAGCGCGCCTATCTGGAAGCCCTGCGCAAGTTGCACGCTTCCACCGCCGGTACCGGCCTTGGCATCGACTGCGCCGACGGCCCCTTCGGCCCGCTGACCATCATCGGCGGCCGCATTTATATGGAGGAGGGCCGTCTGGTGCAGACCATCGACAGCCGCTTCCCCACCTGCACCGACGGCGACAAGCTCGCCGCACAGGTCACCGCAGCTCTGGGCAGCGGTGCACAGCTGCAGGATGTGGACGCTGCCGAGCCCTTCTACATTGAGGCCGACAGCCCCGCCATTCAGGCCTGCATCAACACCTACAACGAGGTGACCGGCGAGGACGCCAAGCCCTTTACCATGGGCGGCGGCACCTATGCCCGCCACTTCCCCTACGCGGTCAGCTTTGGCCCCGAGCATGTGGACCTGCCCCTGCCGGAGTTCGGCGGCCCGATGCACGGTGCCAACGAGGCGGCTCCCATCGACAAGCTGCTGGAGGCCGTGAAGATCTACATCCTGGCGCTGCTGCGTCTGGAAGAGATCGACTTCTGAGGAAAAGCCAATGAAGATCCTGGTCATTGACGGGCAGGGCGGCGGCTTGGGCAAACAGCTGGTAGCGGCCCTGAGCGCCCGGTGCCCCCAGGCCCAGCTCACAGCCGTGGGCACCAACAGTCTGGCCGCCAGTGCCATGCGCAAGGCAGGCGCGGTGCGCACCGCCACCGGCGAGAACGCGGTGGTGGTCAACTGCCGCCACGCGGATATCATCGTGGGGCCCATCGGCATCGTGATCGCGGATGCCCTGCTGGGTGAGATCACCCCCGCCATGGCCGCTGCGGTGTGCCAGAGCGGGGCCAAGCGGGTGCTGATCCCGGTGAACCATTGCGACAACTACATCGTCGGCGTGCCGGAACAGCCCATCGGTGATCTGGTGACCGCTGCAGTGCAGAAGGTGACCGACCTGTGCGGCGGCAGCTCCTGCTGACCTTAGAAAACTGAAACGACAACACCCGCCGGGTGGCTTCTGCAGCAGCAGAAGGCCCGGCGGGTGTTTTTGCGTTGATGGATGCTCAGATGAGGCCGTTGTCGGCGCCAAAGGCCATGGCGTCAAAATCGGGCGACACCGGCATGGTGGACTTGGCCACGGCAAAGTAGTCGTCCAGGTCCGGTTCGGTGCCGTCGATGTCAAAAAAGATGATCCTGGGTTTGCGCATAGAGAAGCTCCTTTCAGGCTTGTGTGGGGGCGGCAGGCTGGGCGGTACCTTCCCGCACCAGTGCAATGAATCCCTTCATCTGGGGGGTCAGCCATTTGTCCCGGTGGTAGAACAGCTGCCGGTGCATCTCCACCCGGCAGTCCGGCACGTTCAGCCGGGCCAGCGTCCCGGCGGCCAGTGCGGCACGCACGATGTATTCCGGCAAAAAGGAAAGGCCCATGCCCCGCTCCACCATCTGGCACAGCAGCGCGGCGCTGCCCAGTTCCAGATAGGGCTGCAATTGCAGGCCGTGGGCGGCCAGACACTGGTCCAGTGCATCGCGATAGCTCATGCCCCGCTCAGTGAGCAGGAATTCCTGCTGCACCAGCTCTTCCAACGACACGGTGTCCCGGGCGGCCAGCGGATGCCCGGCGGGCGCGATGAAGCACACCGGCTCCGGTACGTCCACGGCCCGCACCAGCGTAGGCTGCAGCAGGGGATGGTCCAGCGTATAGGCCAGGTCTACCTGATTGGTGGTCAGCATCTGCAGCATGCCGTCGTCAGTGGCGGTGCAGAGCACCAGTTCCACCTGCGGGAACTGCGCGTGGTACCGCTGGAGCAGGTCGGGCAGAAAGGTGCTGCACACCGAGTCGGCCAGCGCAATGCGCAGCCGCCCGCTGATCTGCTGGGGCAGCTGCAGGGCGGCCTGCGCCTGCTCCACGGTGGCCAGCAGAGTGCGGGCGTAGCCCAGAAAGGTCTCACCGGCACCGGTCAGGCGCACGGTCTTGCCCACCCGGTCGAACAGGGGGGCACCCAGTTCCGCTTCCAGCTGGGCGATCTGGGAGGACACCGCCGACTGGGAGTAGCCCAGCTGCCGCGCTGTGCGCGAAAAGCTGTGCAGCTCGGCAATGTGCAAAAAGGTGTTGATGTTGCGCAGTTCCATAGCAGGCTCCTCAGCGGCGGGTGATGTCCCGCACGGTCAGCACGGGATCGTCTACAGTAAAGTGCACTTCCAGCCCGCCGAACTCCATGCCGTAGACCCGCGCAGGGTCGTGCTGGTAGGAGGGGCGGGGGTCGTTGGCCAGTACCCCGCGCAGGGCGTCGCGGTCGGCCTGCGGCACGGCGGCCCAGAGTTCTTCCGGGCAGGACACCTCCAACAGGTGGCGCCGGGTCTGGCCGGTAAAGCCCTCGGCAGCGTCCGGGTGACAGTCGGCGTAGGGGATATAGGGCTTGATGTCATAGATGGGGGTGCCGTCCATCAGGTCAGCCCCGCGCACCAGCAGGACGGGGCCCACCTCCGGGCGCATCTCGATGCCTTCCAGCTTCACGCTGGAAAGGCCCAAGGGGTTGGGCCGGAAGGGGGACCGGGTGGCGAACACGCCCATGCGGGTATTGCCGCCCAGACGCGGCGGCCGAACGGTGGGGGACCAGCTGTCCCGCACCGCGCCGGAGAACTGCCACACCAGCCAGATGTGGCTGAAATCCTCCAGCCCGCGCACGGCGTCGGCGCTGCGGTATTCCGGGGTAAAGATCACCTCGCCCCGCAGGCTGTCCACCAGCCCGCTCTGCCGCGGGATGCCGAACTTGGTGGGAAAGGCAGTGTGGATGTGGGCAATGACCTTCAGGGTCATCTCTTCGGGTGCTGTGGGCATAGGACGCTCCTTGTTCAGTAGATTTTTTCGATGACGGTCTCCGGCGGGATGCCGTACCGGGTGCGGAAGGCCGCCAGTTCCTGCGGGGTGCGGATGAGCTGGACGTCCTCAAAATGGCCGTCCGGGTGCACAAAACCGGCCACCTGCTCCCCGGTGCAGATGCTGCACCGCAAAGCGGGCCGCTGCACGGCCGGGTCGTAGGCGGCAGGCGGTTTCTTTTTGGAAAAGAACATGGCGGACCCTCCTTATGATAGGTTATAAACCGCGGCAGAAGCCCACGGCCCGGCCCTCGATGCGGATCTCGTTCAGCTGGGGACCGGTGTAGACCATGGGCGGGCAGACGGCGGCGTTGTCGGCCAGCAGCATCACAGTGTCGCCCTGCCGGTGAAAATGTTTGAGGGTGGCTTCCTCGCCGATGCGCACCGCGGCGATCTCGCCCTGCTCCACCTCCGGCTGGCAGCGGATGCAGACGATGTCGCCGTCGCAGATGGTGGGGGACATGCTGTCGCCGTGGCAGGTCAGTGCAAAGTCGGCATGCCATGCCGCCGGAACGCCGATGTACTGCTCGATGTTCTGCTCGGCGGTGATGGGGGTGCCGCAGGCGATGGAGCCCACCAGCGGCACCATGGCCATGGCGGGCAGCGGCTCAAAGCCCGGCGGCGGGCAAGGCACGTCCAGCCCCAGCAGATAGGCCGGGGTGGTCTCCAGTGCCGCGGCCAGCTCTTCCAGCTTTGCCTGCGGGATGTCGTTGACCCCTTTTTCCAGCTTGGTGATGGAGGATTTGGAGCGGTATCCCATGCGCTGGGCCAGCTGCTCCTGCGAGAGGCCCAGTTCTTCGCGCCGCAGCCGGACGCGGGTGGAAAGTTCGGACATAGACGCCTCCGTTCAAAAACGAATGGTTGTGCGGTGAAATGGGTACTTCTGGAGGCAGTATACCAGAAAAGTGGGCGAAAATCAACTTTTTTCGCGCGATTTTTGAAAACCGGTTGACAGACAATCAACTTACGACTATACTACAACCAAAGATTGTTGAACGACGTGAAACCGACAAAAAAGGAGCGGAGAACATGGCCAATACCAGACTGATCGAAGAATACATCCGCGACAGCGGCTACAAGCTGCGGCATGTGGCCCGCGCGCTGAACATCAGCGAGAGCGCGCTGCACAGCAAACTGCAGGGGCAGACCCAGTTCAAACTGAACGAAGCCGAAAATCTGTCGGCGATGCTGGGAATGACGATGTCGGAGCGGGATGCCTGCTTTTTTGACACCCAGAACCGCTATGAGCGCAGCCTGGCCGCTGCAGAAAGGAGAAAGCCGAAATGACAAAACAACAGCGTGATGCCACCCGCAGCGCCCTGCTGGCCTATGGCCGGCGGCAGTGGGCGCGGTCGCCGGTGAACCGCCGGTGGGAAAAGGCCATTGAGGACAGCATGGCCTATTACAAGGAAGCGGATCCCATCCGGGCCGATCTGCTGCAGCTGCGCTATCTGCAGCACCGCAAGGAGGCCGACGTGCTGGAACAGCTGCACATCGGCCGCACGACCTACCAGAAAGCGGAACTGGACCTGCTGAGCACCATTGCGGTGTATGCCGCCCAGAATGGTGCCTTCAACTGAAGAGATGCTGATAAAATCCCATTGATTTCCGCAGCAGGAAGTCGGTGGGATTTTTGCGTCGGAAGAAAACTGCCGCGACCCGGCCAATGGAGCGGATCAATAAAAACATGCCTCGTAATATCCAAAAAATACAATGAAATGTTGAAAACGACTGAAATAGTTGCTATAATGACGATGCGGATGAAAAGAGAACATGATATAGCATAATAATCTGCTTCCTGCATTTGCGGGATTGTTCCAATGATTTAGCACAATGAGGGATTTTCCCCGCATTTGCGGGGGTAACAGAAGAAAAACAGAGTAAAAATCGCTGAAAAACGTGAAAGTCCTGTTTATAGGATGGCATATCTGTTATTCTTTGCGTATCAGAAAATCACCGGCTGCCAATGGGAACGATGCTTTGGAGGTGGAACGATGAAACGACCGGAACGATCCTGCAAGGTACGGCGTTTTGCAGGCAAAACAGACCCGGACAACAGCAGTCTGTGGCTGCCGCTCTGGATGCATCTGCGGGACACAGCAGGCATTATGCGGTTTCTGGTGCAGCAGTGGCTGCCGGAAAGTGTGCGGCGGAATCTGGACCTGGACGAGGAACTGCTGACCCGGACTGTCGTTTTTCTGGGGTGGGTCCACGATATCGGGAAAATTACGCTGGCCTTTGCCGGCCCGATCATGAGCCTGCTGCCGGAGGCAAAACAGCGGTTGGAGAAGGATACCGAGCTCCGCTGGAACGAGCAGAAAAAGAAATTTTCCCACCATGCGCTGGCCGGGGAGGCGATTCTGCGGGAGCTGGGCTGCCCGGAAGGGTTGGCCTCGGTCGTGGGGGCACACCACGGCAAGCCGCAGGAGGCAAATAATGTTCTGGACCAGCTGGAAGACGGAGTGTATGAAACAAATTACTGGCCCAAAGGACGGAAAACATTCTGGTGGAGCTGCTGGCAGGAACTGTTCGATCACGCCCTGCAGGAAAGCGGATTTTCTGACGTGAAAGAGCTGCCGGAGCTGTCGGTCCCGACGGAACTCCTTCTGACTGGCCTGCTCATCATGGCGGACTGGATCGCCAGCAATCCCCGGTATTTCCCGCTGATCCCAGTAGAGGAACTGGGCGACGAGAGCCTTTATCCGGCCCGCGTGGAACGGGCATGGCAGAAATTCGCACCGACCCTTCCCTGGGAAGTGCAGGAGGCCGCGGCGGACCCGGCAGAGTTCCGGGAGCGGTTCGGCTTTCTTCCGAACGAAGTGCAGCAGGCTATGCTGGAGGCTGTGAACAACGCACAGGAACCGGGCATTTTTATTCTGGAAGCCCAGATGGGCGTGGGCAAAACCGAGGCCGCGCTGGCAGCGGCGGAGGTTCTGGCACAGCGCTGCGGGGAGGGCGGCATCTTCTTTGGTCTGCCGACCCAGGCCACCGCCAACGGTATTTTTGGGCGGCTGCTGGACTGGGCGCAGAAACAGTCGGATGGGCTGGAACACTCCATCCGGCTGGCGCACGGCATGGCGCAGCTGAATGCGGACTATTTGAAATTGCAGCAGGAGCCGGTGCCGGTGAAAAACACCGTCGACGACCCGGAGGACCGGGTGATGGTGCACCAGTGGTTTCAGGGCAGCAAACAGGCGCTTCTGGCCAACTTTGTCATTGGCACGGTGGATCAGCTGCTGATGGCGGCCTTGCAGCAGAAGCATGTGATGCTGCGGCATCTCGGCCTGGCGGGCAAGGTGGTGGTGATCGATGAGTGTCATGCTTACGACGCCTACATGAATTGTTATCTGGACAGGGCACTGAACTGGCTGGGAGAGTACCGGGTGCCGGTGATCCTGCTTTCGGCCACGCTGCCCGCCAAGCGGCGCACCGAACTTGTGACCGCATATCTCAACCGGAAAACGCTGCCGGATGCACCCTGGAAAACCAGCCGCAGCTACCCGCTGCTGACCTGGACCGATGGAAAACAGGTGCAGCAAACCGGCATTCCGCTGCACACACCGCCGCGCCGGGTGACGATCGAGCTGCTGACAGAAAAGCGGCTGCCGGAAATGCTGCAGAATGCCCTGCGGGAGGGTGGCTGTGCAGGCGTGATCGTCAACACGGTGCGGAAAGCGCAGGACCTTGCGGCCCGCCTGCGAGAAGAGCTGCCGGAATTTGAAGTGCTTGTGTTCCACGCACAGTTCCGGATGCCTGACCGCGCCGAAAAGGAACAACGCCTGATGGAGCGCATCGGCAAGCGCTCGACCCCGGCGCAGCGCGACCGACTGATCGTGGTGGGTACGCAGGTGCTCGAGCAGTCACTGGATATTGATTTCGATTATATGATTACGGAACTGTGCCCGATGGACCTGCTGCTGCAGCGCATCGGACGGCTGCACCGGCATCCGGGCCGGGCGCGTCCGCAGCCGGTGCAGGAAGCCCGCTGTGCAGTGCTGGACACCGGGACCGAGAAATTTGACGAGGGCAGTGCAGCCATCTATGGCGAATGGCTGCTCGGACGTACCCGGAAGCTGCTGCCGCAGGAAGTGCAGCTGCCTGCGGATATCGCCCGGCTGGTACAGGACACCTACGGCTGGGAGCCGGACTGCCTGCCCGCAGACCCGCAGAGCACAGCGGCACGGGGAACATATGAGCTGGAACAGGCCAAGAAGCAGCGCAGCGCCAAGGCCTTTGCCATTTCGTCGCCGAGAGCATGCGGTGATGCGCTGGACGACTGGATGAATGAGGTCGGGGCGACCAGCGACGCCGGTGCCCGTGCCGCTGTGCGCGACGGCGACCCGTCCATTGAGGTGCTGGTCATGATGCAGGACAGCAGCGGCAATGTCCGCTTCCTGCCCGGAGAGGGAGAAGCAGCCGGGCCCTGTGTGGCGGTGGACCAGCCCCCGCAGCCGGAAGAAGCCTTGCGGATCGCGCGGCAGAGGCTGCGTCTGCCGGGGTACTTCAGCAAGCGATGGAGCGTGCAGCAAACCATTGACGCGCTGGAAGCCGAGACCCGGAAGCATTTTGCGGCATGGCAGCTCTCCCCGCTGCTGCGCGGGGAACTGGTCCTGCTGCTGGACGAGCGCCGCACGGCACACCTTGCCGGGCAGGTGCTGCACTACGACCGTGAGAACGGCCTGACCTATCAGAAGGAGGATGAGGATGGAGACGATGGAGTTTAACCTGCTGCAGGAACGGTGGGTCCGGGTGCGGACCCAGGACTGCACTGTGCAGGAAGTCTCGCTGACCGACGCCCTGCTCCATGCACACGCGTATGTGGACCTTGCGGGCGAGATGCCCACACAGGACGCCGCCATGCTGCGGCTGTTGCTGGCGGTGCTGCACACGGTGTTCTCCCGCGTGGATGGGAACGGTGTACCGGCACCGTTTGAAGAAACTGAGGACGCCCTGCTGCGCTGGAGCGAACTGTGGCAGTTGGGGTACTTCCCGGAACAGCCGATCCGGGATTACCTGGACAAATGGCAGGACCGCTTCTGGCTGTTCCACCCGGAGCGCCCCTTCTGGCAGGTGCCGGAAGCGAAGATCGGCAGTCCATTCGGAGCGAAAAAGCTGAACGGAGAAGTGTTTGAAAGTGAGAATAAAAGCAGCCTGTTTTCTGCCTGTGCGGGAACAGGAAAGGAAAGCATGGACTACCCGCAGGCTGCACGATGGCTTGTGTCTTTAAACAATTATGACGATGCGGCGGCTAAGAAAAAGGCAAAAGACCGGCCGCTGCCGTCGATGGGGCCGGGGTGGCTCGGCCGGATCGGTGTGATCTATGTAAAAGGCAGCAATCTGTTTGAAACACTGATGCGGAACCTGATGTTCCTGCAAGATGGCGGAGAGCTCTGGGAACCGGATGTTCCGTGTTGGGAGCTTGAGGATGCAAGAAGCGGCGAACGAACTGAGGTGGCATGCCCGGATAACTTTGCGGAGCTGATGACGATGCAGTTCCGAAGGGCCCTTTTGGAGCGGAAGGAAAACAAAGTTGTGGGCTATACGGTCTTGGGAGGAGACTTCTTTGATTCCACGAATGCATTTGCAGAACCGATGACGCTCTGGAATAAAAAAGAGGACAAAAAGACAGGGCTGGTGTATTACGATCCGCAGAAACATGAGATGGGAAAACAGCTCTGGCGGGAGTTTTCCGCTATCAGTGATAGGGGCGGCCATAAACCCGGCGTGATCTGGTGGAATACCTATTTGCAGGGCCGGAAATTGCTGAGCAGAAAAGAAATTCTACAGGTTTGTGCAGTTGGGGTGGAATACGGAGCGCAAAGTGCCTCCATGAAAGATTGTTACACGGATGCGCTTTCGATGAATCTTGAACTGCTAAATGAATTGGGCCGTACATGGCAGATCTATGTTGACGATGAAGTGAACAACTGTGAGCAGGCTGCACGGATCGTGGGTCGTCTGGCACAGAACCTGGCCCTTGCGGCAGGGGACAAGAACGACACCGGTGCCGAAGCCGCCCGCGCGCAGTTCTATTTTGCGGTCGATCAGCCGTTCCGGCGGTGGCTGCAAGGCATGGACCCGGAGACGGATGAACCGGTCGAGAAGGCGGCCGAGTGGCAGGTGCAGGCATACCGGCTTGCGGCAGAATTGGGCAGACAGATGGTGGAGCAGGCGGGGACCGCTGCATTCATCGGGCATCGCGTTCCGGATAAAAAGAATCCGGAAAAGAGTTATCTGTATACAGCACCCAAAGCCTACAACAGCTTTCTATATGATTTGCGGAAGCTGTACCCGAAACAGGATGAAGGAGGGACAGAATGAAAACCAATGAGGTGAAAGCCTGCGTGACCCGGCAGCTGCGTCGGCTGCAAGTTCTGCCGGAGCCGCAGAGACGGGCCGAGCTTGCCGAGCTGCGCCGGGGCGTGGGGCGTCAGCCCGGAGACCTGCCTGCGTTGTGGGGGCCGATATGCCGGAGCAGCTGCAGGGCAGCAATGGCCCGTCAAAGGCGGAATGGGCCGTCTATACGGCGTTGACCCTGTTTGCCCTGCACCAGCAGGGGGAAGCCGGTGTTTCCATGAATCAGCCGGGCAGAACACTGGGCGGTGCAGTGCGGCAGCTGGCCGAAAAAACGGCTGCCGGGCAGGACTGGACCGAGAGCAGCGTGCTCCGGCGGTTCAACGCACTGGCAACGGCGGATTCCATGCCGGAAGTCTCGCACCACCTGCGCGGGATGATCCAGCTGCTGCGGCGGGAAGGGATCCCACTGGATTATCCGCAGCTGGCCGAGGATCTGTATCAATACCAGTTTGTGGACGGTGCGCCGAATGTCCGTTTGCGGTGGGGCCGGGACCTTTATGCGAGCCCCACGGAGAAAACCAAAGAGAACGAAAAGGAGAATTGAGATGGATACCAAACGCCTGTATGTTGATTTTCATGTTCTGCAGACCGTGCCGCCCAGCTGCGTCAACCGCGACGACACCGGCAGCCCCAAGACCACTGTCTATGGCGGGGCCGTCCGTGCCCGGGTGTCCTCGCAGGCGTGGAAGCATGCCATGCGCGTGATGTTCACTGAGGAAATGAGTGGCGAGGTGGAGATTGGCAAGCGCACGTTAAGGGCAATTGACCTTGTAGCGGATGAACTGGCTGAACTGCTTCCCGGACAGGATCGGAAAAAACTGGAAAAGATGTCCCAGGATGCGTTGAAACTGGCTGGAATTACCTTCAAAAAAAGCGATAAAAAGGATGGGGAAAAGAGCGATAACACCTCTGCATTGCTGTTGATTGGAAAGGCACAGGCCACGGCGCTGGCAAAACTGGCTGTAGAAAACTGCAAGGACGATAGTGCCTATGAGGATGCGTTGAATGAAAATCCGACCGTGGACATGGTACTGTTTGGTCGGATGGTTGCCAGTGCCCCGTCGCTGAACTACGACGCTGCCGCACAGGTGGCCCACAGCATCTCCACCCACACCGTGCAGAACGAGTTCGACTATTTCACCGCCGTGGACGACTGTGCCCCGGAGGACAACGCCGGTGCCGGGCATCTGGGCACGGTGGAATACAATTCCGCCACCCTGTACCGCTATGCGACGGTCAATGTTCTGGAGCTGGTGCGCACGCTGGGCGCAGAGCAGGCGGCACAGACGGTCCGGGCGTTCGGTGAGGCGTTCATCCGCTCCATGCCCACCGGCAAGCAGAACAGCTTTGCCAACCGCACTCTGCCGGATGCCGTTTACGTCACTCTGCGGCAGGACCAGCCGGTGAACCTCTGCGGTGCCTTTGAAAAGCCGGTGCGCAAGAGCGAAGAAGGCTATGCAGAACCGTCCAAGATGGCGCTGAAACAGTATGCAAAGGAACTCTACAATACCTTTGCAGAGGTGCCGGAGCAGAGCTTTACGGTGGGTACCGGGCTGGAAGAACTGGCACAGCCCATGCCGCTGAACACCATGCTGGCGGTACTGGAAAAGGCCGTAGAGGAGAAGCTGTCCGGGAATGAGGTGTGACCATGGCGACCTTATTGCTTCGGCTGGCTGCACCCCTGCAGTCCTGGGGTTCGGACTCCAAGTTTGAGACCCGCAAGACCGACCGGGAACCCACCAAAAGCGGCGTGGTCGGCCTGTTGGCGGCGGCGCTGGGGCTGCGCCGGGACGACACGGAGGGCCTTGCCCGGCTGAACGGCCTGCGCTTTGCCGTGCGGGCGGATCAGGAGGGCAGCCTGCTGGTGGATTTTCACACCGCCAAAAGCCGGGACACCTCCTATGTGACCTACCGCCACTATCTGCAGGACGCCGTTTTTCTGGCAGGGCTGGAAAGCGAGGACGAAGCTCTGCTGCGGGAGCTGGAAGCGGCTCTGCGGCACCCGGTCTACCCGCTGTATCTGGGGCGGCGCTCCTGCCCGCCCACCCTGCCGCTCTGTCTGGGCATCCGGCAGGGGAGCCTGCTGGACGTCCTCCGGACGGAACCCATGCAGGGACGAAAACCGGAAACAGGGAAGCTGCGCATCGTGGCCGACGCCGACCCGGCAGACCCTGCGGCAGTGCCCCGGCAGGATCTGCCGGTGTCCTTCAGCCCGGTGCACCGGCAGTACGGGTTCCGACCGGTGCGGGAATGGCGGCTGGACCGGCCGGAAATGCCGGAACCGACGGAGCACGACCCCATGGCGGAATTGCAGAATTGAGGTGAGATGCAATGTATTTGTCCCGCGCAGAACTTGACCCCACCCGCCGCAGTACCATGATCGCGCTGACTTCTCCACAGAAGTTCCACGGCGCGGTGGAAAACTCGTTCTCCGGCGAACGCCGCCGCAGGCTGTGGCGGCTGGACAGCCTGAACGGAAAACTGTATCTGCTGCTGCTCAGCGAGGAGCTCCCCGACCTGACCGGACTGTGTACACAGTTCGGGACGGGAGCCGCGCCGGAAACGCGCCGCTACGAGCCACTGCTGGAACGGGTGACCCCGGGCAGCTGCTGGCAGTTCCGTCTGACGGCAAACCCGACCCGCACCCGGAAAGACCCGGCGGACCCGCTGGCGCGGGGTGCCCTGAAACCCTGCTATCTGGAAGCGGAGCAGGAACAGTGGCTGCTGGAGCAGGCCGGGAAGCACGGCTTTGCCCTGACGGAGGGCGCTTTTCAGGTGACCCGGAAACAGACCTGTCACTTCCGGAAGAACGGAAAGCGGCCGGTCACATTGCTGGCGGTGACCTATGAGGGCATCCTGCAGGTGACCGACCCGGAAGCGTTCCGGGAGATGCTGTGTCAGGGCATTGGCCGCGGCAAAGCCTACGGCCTTGGCCTGATGACCATCCTGCACGGAGGAAGCAGCCATGGATGATGTGCCGGGCATGATCCGCCCTGATCTGCAGGCGCTGCCGCAGGTCCGGGACCGGATGACCTTTCTGTACCTGGAACACTGCACGCTGGGCCGTCAGGACGGTGCCATCACGGTGACGGATGAAAAGGGTATCGTTCAGATCCCGGCGGCGGGCATTTCGGTGCTGCTGCTCGGCCCCGGCACCCGTGTGACCCACCGCGCCATGGAGCTGATGGGAGACACCGGCGTGGGTGCGGTCTGGGTCGGGGAGCACGGCGTGCGCTATTATGCCCACGGCCGCCCGCTGACCACCCATTCCCGGATGCTCATCCGTCAGGCGGAACTGGTCAGCAACCACCGGAAGCATCTGGATGTGGTGCGCAAAATGTATCAGCTGCGTTTTCCGGAGGAGGACGTCTCCCATCTGACGATGCAGCAGCTGCGCGGCCGGGAGGGCAGCCGTGTGCGGAACGTCTACCGCAAGGCGTCCAAAGAAACTGGCGTGCCGTGGAGCGGGCGGCTGTACCGCCCGGAGGATTTTGCATCCGGGGATCCAGTCAATCAGGCGTTGTCTGCTGCGCATGCCTGCCTGTACGGGCTGGCCCATGCGGTCATTGTGGCGCTGGGGTGTGCGCCGGGGCTGGGATTCGTGCACGTCGGGCATGAGTGCTCTTTCGTGTACGACATTGCCGACCTATACAAGGCGGAGGTAACCATCCCGATCGCATTTGAGGTGGCGGCGCAGGCCCCGGAGGACCTGCCTGCCGTCGTGCGCCGCCGTGTCCGGGATGCTATGGTGGAGCATCATATTCTGGAACGGATGGTCCACGACATCCGCTGGCTGCTGCTGACCGAAGAGGAACAGACGGAAGAGCCGGATGTGGTTTACCTCTGGGATAACAAGGTCGGTGCGGTGTCAAACGGCATCAATTACTTTGACCGGGAAGCGGGTGAGGAGCCATCGTAGTTCTGACCATGACCAACTGCCCGCCCCGCCTGCGCGGCGACCTGTCCAAGTGGCTGTGTGAGATCAACACCGGCGTTTATGTGGGCAATGTGAGCAGCCGCGTCCGGGATGCAGTGTGGGACCGTGTCTGCCAGAACCTGAAAAACGGGCAGGCGACACTGGTCTACACGGCGGCAGGGGAGCAGCGGATGGAGTTCCGCACCCACAACACCAGCTGGGAAGCTGTGGATTTTGACGGCATCAAGCTGATGCGCCGCCCGCTGCCCCAGACGCAGACCGAGGCGATGGACCTGAAACCGGGGTTCAGCAAGGCGGCAAAGTACCAGATGGCACAAAAAATGGCACAGCGGACTGCCCGAAAGCCCGGAAAAAACGATTACACGGTAATCGACCTGGAAACGACCGGCCTGCACGCGGCGACGGACTCGATCGTGGAGTATGGGGCCGTCCGGGTGCGGGACGGGCAGCCGACGGAAGAATTTTCGGCCCTGGTGCACCTGCAAACTCCGCTGCCTGCGGAGATCACGCAATTGACGGGAATCACACAGTCGGAACTGGAAGGCGGGATGGACGCGGCCGCTGCGCTGGAAGCATTTCTGGAATTTGTAGGCAAAGATGCTCTGGTGGGGTACAACCTGCAATTTGATCTGGAATTCCTGCGCGCGGCCTGTACGCGAAACCAGAAGCCGATACTGACCAACCGGAAGATCGACCTTTTGCCGCTTGCGCGGCGGAAGGTGATAGGCGTTGCCAACTTTAAGCTGCTCACACTGGTACGGCATTTTGGGCTGGCAGACAGGGTGGAGCACAGGGCCCTGCCCGACTGCCGCCTGACACAGAGGCTCTATGCAAAACTGAATGAAACAGGCACAGGATGCAACTGAAATGGCCGATGCTATGGGATCTTTTTAGTCTTTTCCCCGCACACGCGGGGGTGATCCGAAAAGATGAAGAGCTCGGTGGAGCACCTGGGCCTTTTCCCCGCACACGCGGGGGTGATCCCGTGACCGCAGAGCACGGCGTGGTGGAGAGCGCCTTTTCCCCGCACACGCGGGGGTGATCCCATAATCAAGACTTGGGCGTGGGCTGGCTCATGCTTTTCCCCGCACACGCGGGGGTGATCCCAGAGCTGCTTACCATGTACTATGAGCAGCTTGCTTTTCCCCGCACACGCGGGGGTGATCCCGTGCTAAAATGGAGTTGTCGAGAAACCAAATCCTTTTCCCCGCACACGCGGGGGTGATCCCGATGCAAGCGCCAAAAACAGCAAGGGAGTAATCTTTTCCCCGCACACGCGGGGGTGATCCCTCTGGCCTTGAGGGTCAGGGTTGCAGCATCCACTTTTCCCCGCACACGCGGGGGTGATCCTTTGGGACAACGGAAATGTACAAATTGCACAAGCTTTTCCCCGCACACGCGGGGGTGATCCCGACTTCGTGAAGCTGTTTTCGCTGAAAGGCGTCTTTTCCCCGCACACGCGGGGGTGATCCCAAAACCACAAGACGGATGCCGCTGTATAGCGTCTTTTCCCCGCACACGCGGGGGTGATCCTACAAGCTCAACCTCATTCTTCCAATCCGGTCTCTTTTCCCCGCACACGCGGGGGTGATCCCGAACGGAAACAGTACGTCTGGGCAAAGGACAACTTTTCCCCGCACACGCGGGGGTGATCCTGTGCCAACGAGCTATTACAGCCGGTCGGAAAGCTTTTCCCCGCATACGCGGGGGTGATCCCTCTGCCGTCTGAGCACAGGCGGCCAGGCGCTTCTTTTCCCCGCACACGCGGGGGTGATCCCGGGTTCTTGGTCACGTTCGTGCCGAACTTCAGCTTTTCCCCGCACACGCGGGGGTAATCCCGACCACGCGGGCCAGTTCTTCACACCGTATCACTTTTCCCCGCATACGCGGGGGTGATCCCTTGTGCTTGCGCCACGGGCGCACGCGCCCGCTCTTTTCCCCGCATACGCGGGGGTGATCCTGTTACCATAAGCCACCGCCACGCGGTGCCGGTCTTTTCCCCGCATACGCGGGGGTGATCCTGCAGGGCATGACCGCCACCGATGACGGCGCGGCTTTTCCCCGCATACGCGGGGGTGATCCCATTGGGCTAGTCACATTAGTCAGTCCGGTGCCCTTTTCCCCGCATACGCGGGGGTGATCCCCGGTGCGCCACGCCCCGGCCCACGCTGCGGGCCTTTTCCCCGCATACGCGGGGGTGATCCCATCGGCGAGCTGGAACCGCTTATTCCGTTTGACTTTTCCCCGCATACGCGGGGGTGATCCCACCATGAACAACAACACCCGGGACATCATCGACTTTTCCCCGCATACGCGGGGGTGATCCCATCTGCCACTCGGCGGTGGAGGTGATCTTGCCCTTTTCCCCGCATACGCGGGGGTGATCCCATGCAGTCCTCGCCGATCACGCCGCGCAGCAGCTTTTCCCCGCATACGCGGGGGTGATCCCAGGGGGCCGACATCCATCTGCATCAGGCTGGACTTTTCCCCGCATACGCGGGGGTGATCCTTACTTTACGATGCTCTGGACAGCATACCGGGACTTTTCCCCGCATACGCGGGGGTGACCTCAAGGGCAAGCGGCGCATGGTGTCCCTGCCGGGGAGACTGGCGACGGACCGGAAAGCCGCCGCGGATGAAAAAATCAGGTTGTACAAATTCGATGGAAAAAGTTTATGCAAGACTCCATATTGCAATATATGAAATTTTGTATTATCATAAATCTGCAAGCGATCTGTCTCTTGTGAGGAGGGGCGGAACGCCAAAAATACGCTTCTTTCCTGTGGATTTTCCCACGGTCCACCTGATGCGGATTGAAAGATAGGTCGAGAAGGGAAGAGCAACCATGATGAACACAAGTCTGCTCCAGAAGTCTGGTCTGGCAACGCTGCAGGTCGCGCAGATCCTGGCAGGGCTGGAACCGGGAGACCGGATCCCCACGGTGACGGAACTGAGCGAACAATGCGAGATGGCACGGGGAAATATCCAGATCGCGCTGAACAACCTGAAACAGAATCATGTGATCCGTCTGGAATCCCATGGGCAGAACGGCACCATTGCAACAGAGATCGACTATGTGGCAATGGCGCAGTATTGCAGCAATACGGGTCTGACCTGCGTGATGCCTATGCCGTATGGCCTGCGCTATGAAGGCCTGGCCAGCGGACTGTATGAGGAACTGAACCAGAAAGGGGTCACGGGTGCGATCGCATTCATGCGCGGTTCCGGCTACCGGCTGAACTGTGTGGAAGAAGGGCGCTTTCATCTGTGCGTCATGAGCCAGCTTGCATTTGAACACTATGTGCAGGAGGGCAAGGACATCCAGCTGATCGCGGCCTTTGGCCCGCAGAGCTATGTGGAACAGCATCGGGTCTTTGTCCGCCCGGACTTCAAGGGCGACTGGCAGAACTGCAAGGTGGGCGTGGATGCCTCCTCGGTGGACCAGGAGATGCTGACCCGGTTCTGTTTTGCCGATAAGCCGGTGCAATATGTGCCCATCATCTATAGTCAACTGGTGCCGTTTCTGCACAGCGGCGTCATTGATGCCGGCGTCTGGAGCGCCGATATGCTGCCGGAGGGGTTGAGCTATTATCCGATGCCCCGGCTGGATGAGCAGGAAAAAGATACCGTGGCCGTGCTTGCCTGCCGGAAAAGTGATAACATCACCGCGCAGCTGGTGCGCAAGATCCTGTCGGTGGAGCGTGTGGACCACATCCAGCAGCAGGTGATGCGCAAGCAGATCATTCCGCGCTACTAAGCAAAGGTGCTGTCAAACAGAAGTCACATCTGCATGGAGGACATGCGGGTGTTTCTTTCGGGATGAAAATACAAAATATTGTATAAAACATTTTCTTCCGAAAACCGATACAGGATGTCTGATTTTTTTGCAGAAAGAAAAGGAGATCTCGCATGAAAAAGATCACTCGGCGCAACTTCCTGATCGCATCCGGCAAAACCGTTGGCACACTGGCAGCTGCCTCTGCCTTTATGGGGTGTGCCAGCCCGGAGCAGGCGGAATACTGCTTCCCCCGGTCTGCAATGCCCGTCCGGACCGATGACCGCCTGACGGCCATCGACGACATTGTGGAAAACTACATGGGACAGGGATATTTCCCCGGCGCAACGATCGTGGTGGCACGCGGCGGCAAGATCGTGTATGAAAAGGCATACGGCTACGCAATGCTCAACGACATGGGCGTGCGGCTGGACGACCCCCGCCCCATGCAGATGGATACCATGTTCGACATGGCCTCCTGCACCAAGATCATGGCCACGACACAGTCCATCATGAAGCTGTACAGCGAGGGCAAGATCGACCTGAATGCCACGGTAGCAAGCTACATTCCGGAGTTTGCCAAGAACGGGAAGGAAAACGTCACCGTGCATCAGCTGCTGACCCACACCTCCGGTCTGCCGCAGTGGAAGGCGATGTTCCTCCACATCGAGAAGGACAAGGCCAAGGTGCTGGATTACATCTGCAACTGTGAGCTGATGTTCGCCCCCGGCGAGGAAAAGTACAGCGACCTGGGCTTCCAGATGCTGGGCTTCCTGGTGGAGCGGATCACCGGGCGCTCGATGGACGAATACGTCAAGAACGAGATCTACAAGCCTCTGGGGCTGAAGCGCACCACCTATCTGCCGCTGGCCAACGGCTTTACCACCGAGGATGTGGCGGCCACCTCCTTCGGCAACCCGTATGAGTATGCCATGGTGGACGAGATCGACTACCCGGGCTTTGGCTACGACTGTACCGCCGATCTGGACGCGTTCCGCACCTTCACCGGCTGGCGCAACTACACCCTGCAGGGCGAGTGCAACGACGGCAATGCATGGATGGCAAACGGCGGCGTGGCCGGTCACGCGGGCCTGTACTCCGACGCGGAAGATCTGGCCGTGCTGTGCCAGGCCATGCTGAACGGCGGCATCTACAAGGGCGTCCGCCTTTACAAGAAGGAAGTCATCGACGAGTTCACCAGCGAGCAGAACGGCAAGCCGTCCCGCGGGCTGGGCTTTGAGCGGGGCTCCTCGTTCATGGGCCGCGGCGACCGCCACTACGACGCCTTTGGCCACGCAGGCTTTACCGGCACCCATGTGGTCATGAACAAGACCAACAAGACCGCCGTCATTTTCCTGACCAACAAGCAGAACGTCGGCTTCAAGCCTAACTCCATGTCCTACTACAGTCCCTACAGCTGCTGCGGCGAGATCTGTGAGCTGGTCTGGAACATTTTTGGAACCGAAGCTCCGGCTGAGACGCTGGCCGACAAGATCGGCGTCTGGCTGTAAGCAAAACAAAAAATCATTGGGAGATGTCAGAGATGGATTTTGAACCGAGATTAACGATCCTGCACCAGGCAGGGATGCTGTCCGAGGAGGATTGCCGGAAGGTACAGGATGTGATCCGCTTTTTTCAGGAGAAATACGGTCTGACATTGACCGAAGAAAACGCCTCCGCCATGATCACGCACCTGTGCGCTGCGCTGGGGCGCATCCACCGCGGAGAGCCGGTGGAGCCGCTGGACGAGGAGGTCTACGAAGAGACCAGCCAGGAGCCCACCTTCCCCAAGGCACTGGAAGCAACGCAGGCGCTGGTGCGGGAGATCCTGCCGGACCTGCCGGAGGACGAACAGAAGTTCCTGACCATGCACATCGGGGTCGTGCTGGCACAATCGTGACAGCATTTGCATAAAACCCACATCAGAAAGGAGGGCTAGCTTATGAAAATCGTAGTAGGCGGCCAGATCGACAAGCAGAAGGTTTATGACACCATCAAGGGTGTTGTAGGCGACCGTGCCTCGGTGGAGATCAAGGATGACATTGCGGCGGCAATGGCGGTCAAGACCGGGCAGGCAGATTACTACTTCGGCGCCTGCAAGACGGGCGGCGGCGGTGCGCTGGCAATGGCCATTGCCCTGCTGGGCATGAACCAGTGCGCAACGGTGTCCATGCCGGGCAAAATGCTGAGCGAGGACGAGATCCTGGCACAGGTCAAGGCCGGCAAGAAGGCATACGGCTTTACGGATCAGCACATCGAAAAGGTCGTGCCGATCATTCTCAAGGGTCTGGGCTTCTGATCCGGATCGTCAAATAAGGAGGATTACATATGGAAACCATTCTGCGCTACGTTATCATCGCGGCAGTTGGTGCGTTGGCATCGATCCTGGCAAACCAGAGCATCGCCGTGTTCAACGACGGCCTGCGCCCGGTCCTGCCGGAGTATCTGGAAAAGCGCATGGACCGCAAGGCTCTGGCAGCCACCAGCTTTGCCATCGGCTTTGGTCTGGTCATCGGCTACGGCCTGCCCACGTCCATTGCCGCAAGCATCATCCTGATCCACTGCATCCTGCTCACCACCGACATCATCGGCACCTGGTGCCCGGACACCAAAAAGGGCATGATCGCTTCCGGCGTCATCGGCGCTGTGTACGGCGTGGCCCTGCTGTTCGGCCTGCAGGTGATCATCGACCTGTTCAACCTGCTGCCGGTCAACTTCCTGGGCAGCCTGGGCCAGGTCTCTGCCGGTATCACGCTGGCCTTCGCCATCTTCCCGGCTGTGACGGTTGCCCTGCAGTTTGGCGCTGCCAAGGGCATCATCACCGCCGTTGTGACCCTGCTGGTCCGTCAGATCGTTGAGACCTACGGCAAGATCGCACTGGACGCTGAGCACACGATCAGCCTGAACAAGGACGGTATGGCCCTGCTGGCCGGTATGATCATCATGCTGGTGTTCGCTGCCATGGATAAGGAAGGCAACGACCAGAACTCCAACGAAATGCTGACCCAGATCTTTGCCGACAAGGTCGCACGCATCCGCAAGTATATGCCGGTTCTGGCCCTCATGGGCGGCCTGATCGCAGCAGGCACCAGCATGAGCATCATGGCCGGTGACCCCATCAGCCTGGGCCTGCTGGCCGAGGGTGACCGCGTCAACGCAGGTCTGACCGCTCTGGCCCGTGCCATCGGCTTTATCCCGCTGGTTGCCACCACCGCCATCACCACCGGCGTCTACGCTCCGGCCGGCATGACCTTCGTCTTTGTGATCGGTCTGCTGATCCCCAACCCCTTTATCGCCCTGATCGCCGGTGCAGCCTGCATCTGCGTGGAGATCCTGCTGCTGAACGTCATCGCAAAGGGTCTGGACAAGTTCCCCGGCATCAAGCGCTGCGGCGACAACATCCGTACCGCTATGAGCTACGTCATCGACATCGCCCTGCTGATCGGCGGCATCCTGGCTGCTCAGGCGATCATGCCCACGACGGGTCTGTTCATCATCGTGGCATTCTGGTGCATCAACAAGTGCAGCAAGAAGCCTCTGGTCTCCATGGCGGTCGGTCCTCTGGGCGCGATCCTGGTCGGCCTGATCGCAAACGTGCTGTTCCTGCTGTCTCTGTACACCCCTGCCGCCTGATCCCCGGATAAAATGAGCGCCTCCCGGCCTGCGTCGGGAGGCGGCTCTGGTTAAGAAACAATACAGGAGGCGAATCCTTTTGAAACTGCCTGAAAAGATTCTGTATGCGCACGAGCATACGACGATCGACCTGTCCGGCCCGAAGAAGAACATCGACTGCAGGCTGGATGATTTTGACGCGACCGCGGCGGAATACCGGCGGCTGGCGGAACACGGTGTGGTCGGCATCATCGACCAGACCAACCGCGGGATGGGCCGGAACGTGGCCTATGTGCAGAAAATGGCTGCACAGGCGGGGGTGGAGATCACCCACGCGACGGGCTACTACAAGGAGCCCTTTCTCCCGCCGGAGTGCTATACGCTGACCGAACAGCAGCTGTGTGACATCATGGTGAAGGAACTGACCGAGGGCATGGAAGGCACCGGTGTCCGGGCGACCGTCATCGGCGAGATCGGCACCTCGAAGGACATCACCGAGACGGAGGCCAAGGTGTTCCGTGCGGCATCCCGCGCCCATGCAGAAACGGGGGCACCCATCTGCACCCACACAACGCTGGGCACGCGCGGCCTGGAGCAGCTGGAGATCTTCAAGAGCTTTGGTGTTGACCTGAGCCGGGTGGTGCTGAGCCACATCGACCTGTCGGCCGATCTGGATTACATGAAGCGCCTGCTGGATCAGGGGGTCAACATTGCGTTCGACACCATCGGCAAGTGCAACTACCAGCCCGATGTCTCCCGTGCAGACTGGCTCAGCCGCCTTTGTGCGGAAGGGTACGACACGCAGATCGTCATGAGCATGGACATCACCCGCCGCAGCAACTTTGCAGACCGGGGCGGTGTGGGCTACAGCTACCTGCTGGACACCTTTGCTCCGCTGGCAAGCGAGGCAGGCGTGCCGGACCGCGCATGGGAGAACCTGCTGTACCGCAATGCACTGCGCATCTACAAAGGACAGAAATAACAAGGATTCGAGGAATTGACAATGAAAACCTATCCCCTGCATTCTATCTCGCTGGAGCAGGCAAAACAGCTCCAGTTCAAGGTCATTGACGCAGTGACCCGCAATTTTCAGGGAGAGGAAGTCCTCTCGCTGGGCGACCTCGGCGTGGTGAAAGGGCTGAACAAGCCCCGCTGCACGGTAAAGGTGGAAAAGGTCTTTGCCGACACCTTTGATGCCCCGGCGGCGCTGCTTGTGCGCGGCTCCGGCACGGGCGCGATCCGCTGGGCTCTGACCGCCTGCCTGAAACCGGGGGATGCCATTCTGGTGCACACCTCGCCCATCTATACGACGACGCAGGTGACCATCGACGCCATGGGGCTGAAACCCATCCGCGCGGACTTCAACGATCTGGAACAGCTCAAGGCCGTCTGTGCGCAGCACAAGGACGAGATCCGCGGCGCCCTGGTGCAGCTGACCCGGCAGAAGCCGGAGGACCGCTACGACTACAAGGCCGTGATCGCAGCCATCAAGGCTGCGCTGCCGGGCATCCCGGTGGTGACCGATGACAACTACGCCGCCCTGAAAGTGGACGCCATCGGCTGCCAGGCGGGGGCCGACCTGTCCACCTTCTCCTGCTTCAAGATCCTTGGTCCGGAGGGCGTCGGTGCAGTGATCGGCAGCAAGGAGCTGATCGACCGCATCTACAAGATGCAGTATTCCGGCGGCAGTCAGGTGCAGGGACACGAAGCCATGGAGGCCCTGCGAGGCCTGATCTATGCGCCGGTGGCGCTCGCCATCCAGAGCGAGGTCAACGAGGAGCTGGTCCGCCGCCTGAACGCCGGCGAGGTCCCCCATGTGCGGCAGGCGTTCCTGGCAAACGCGCAGAGCAAGGTGCTGCTGGTGGAGTTTGATCAGGAGATCGCCGAAAAAATTCTGGACGCTGCCCCGAAGTTCGGCGCAGCGCCGCATCCGGTGGGCAGCGAGAGCAAATACGAGTTTGCCCCCATGATCTACCGTGTCAGTGGAACGTTCCGTGCGCAGGACCCGACCATTGAACACCGGATGATCCGCATCAACCCCATGCGCAGCGGCCCGGACACCATCATCCGCATCCTGCGCAGCTGCATGGAGCAGGTCGAGGAAAACTGAACCGCTGAAAAAACGAGAGGAAAAGGAGAGATGCCCTGTGTTTTTAAAGACCGTAATGGAGCGCAACCAGCCGTTGGTGCGTCTGGGCATTGAATGGCAGCAGAATGGCATGATCCTGCCGGACACCTATCTGCTGGATTACGACACGATCCTGGAAAATGCCCGCAGCATCAAACAGGCAGGCGACGCAAACGGCGTGCAGAACTTTTTCATGCTCAAGCAGATCGGACGCAACCCCCTGATCGCCCGTGCGCTGACCGACATGGGATATGTGGGCGCTGTGTGCGTGGACTTCCGCGAGGCGCTGACGATGGTGGAAAATCAGATCCCCCTCGGCAACGTAGGGCATCTGGTCCAGATCCCCCGGGCGGCCCTGAAAAAGATCCTCCGCGCAAAGCCGGTGATCGTAACGGTGTACACGCTGGAAAAAGCCCGCGAGATCAGCGCAGTCTGCACCGAGCTGGGCCTGCACCAGAAACTGATGCTCCGTGTTCTGGGAGAAGGCGACATGCTGTATTCCGGGCAGTACGGCGGCTTTGAATTGCAGGAACTGGACAGCGCAGTGCGTGCGATCGAGGCGATGCCGAACGTGGAGGTGGGCGGCGTGTGCAGCTTCCCTTGCTTTTTGTACGACGAAGCGGCACAGGACATCCTGCCCATGCCCAACCTCCGGACCGTGCAGACCGCAGCCGAAATGCTGCGCGCCCGCGGCTACCGGGACCTGATGCTCAATACGCCCAGTGCCACCTGCACCCACAGCATCCCGATGATCGCGGCGGCAGGCGGCACCCACGGGGAACCGGGACACGGCCTGACCGGAACGACACCGTATCATGCCGGCCACCCGGATGCCGAGGAGCGCCCCGGATACCTGTATGTTTCGGAGGTCAGCCACAATCTGGGCGATAAGGCGTACTGCTACGGCGGCGGGCATTACCGCCGCGGCCATATGAAGAACGCCCTGGTGGGCACGACGCCGGAAAATGCAAAGATCGTGCCGGTGCTGCCGCCGGACGACTCCAGCATCGACTATCATTTTGAACTGCAGCAGAACTGTCCGGTCTCAGCTGCGGCGGTCATGGCGTTCCGGACACAGTTCTTTGTGACCCGGAGCCGGGTGGCAGTGGTCAAAGGGCTGTCCTCCGGCAAGCCGGAGCTGGCGGGCCTGTACTCTGCGCTGGGAGAACCGGTCCGGGAATGACAGAAAGGATAATTCGCAATGGGAAAGTTTGTTGTAATCGTTCTGGATGGTTTTGGTGTGGGCGCAATGCCGGATGTGCCGCAGGTGCGCCCTGCGGACTGCGGTGCCAACACCTGCGTGCATATCTTTGAGCGCACGCCGGACCTGAAGCTGCCCAATCTGGCAAGCCTTGGTCTGGCGAACATCGTGGGGCGGGAGTTCCCCGGCCTGCCGTTTGCGACGGATGCAACGTTCGGCCGTGCCGAGCTGATGCACGATGGTGCGGACACCTTCTTCGGCCATCAGGAGATCATGGGCACCCGCCCGGCAAAGCCCTTCGGCGAGCCGATCTGCAATAAGATCGAGCTCATCAAAAAGACGCTGGAGGATGCGGGTTACCATGTCCGGTATTACACCGGAACATCCGGCAAGCGCCTGCTGATCGTCAACGAGGCCTGCACTGTGGCCGACAACGTGGAATGCGATCCGGGTCAGGCGTTCAACGTCACGGCGGCCATCGACGACCTTGATTTTGAGGAAGAGCTCAAGATCGGTCATCTGGTGCGCAGCGTGTCGGTCGTGCCCCGCGTCATCACCTTCGGCGGGCGCGGCGTGCACCTGCAGAACCTGCTGGATGCCATTGAGGAACACGGCGATTACATCGGCGTGAATGCCCCGGCCAGCGGCGTTTACAACAACGACTACCATTGCATCCACATGGGCTACGGCGTTGACCCGGAGGTGCAGATCCCCACGATTCTGGGCAAGAGCGGCCTGCCGGTGTTCCTGCTGGGCAAGGTGGCCGACGTGGTCACGAACAATTACGGCACCAGCATCCCCATGGTGGACACGGCCAGCGTGCTGCAGCGCACTCTGGAGATCGTAAAGGAGCAGGAGACTGCGTTCATCTGCACCAACGTGCAGGAAACGGACCTGTGCGGCCACCGGGAGAATGTCGCGGCCTATGCAGACCGTCTGCGGGTGGCGGACGAATGGATCGGCAAGATCCGCGACGCCCTGGGCGAGGACGATATCCTCATCGTGCAGGCGGACCACGGCAACGACCCGACCATCGGACACCCGCACCACACCCGTGAGATGGTGCCGCTGATGATCCACAGCGCCCACTCCACCCCCAAGAATATCGGGATCCGCAAGACCCTCAGCGATGTCGGTGCGACCGCTGCGGACTATTTCCACAGCAAGGCACCGGAAAACGGCACCAGCTTTCTGCCGCTGCTGCTGAAGTAAAAACAAAGGAGCGGAGAACTTTTTTGTGCAGAGGGCGCCTGCAATGCGCAAAAGCGGCAAAAGGAAACCCGGCAGGTATGCCATCTTATGATGACATACCTGCCGGGTTCTGTTTTATGGGTTGGTGCAGCGATTGCACCGACCCATAGCTTCATTCTAGTTTACTGCTCAATCGGCTTCATCGTGGGGACAGGTCAAGGAACACGCATGAAAAGCTT
>ERZ773241.775-NODE-775-length-34602-cov-9.356558_pt1 | contig 34602 bp, 27 predicted proteins | sample MGYA00580989_ERZ773241 | MGnify/ENA primary metagenome ERZ773241 (study PRJEB29015, sample SAMEA2737804) | human gut metagenome | biome: human gut; feature: human-associated habitat; material: faeces | place: China | collected 2012 ... | reverse complement strand
GCGGAAAAGACCCGCTGTTTGGGCATGTTGACGGTTTTCAGATAGACCCTAATAGCACAAACCGGCATCCCACAGAAAGTGGGATGCCGGTTTTGTTTTTATCTGCCTTTACTGCTGAATCAGGTCCCCTGCCATTGCGAACAGAGTATCCGGATTCAGAATGTTCTGATCCAGGAGGCTGTAGCAAATGCCGTCCTCCGTCCAGCACAGGAACGCTACGTCCCTTTCCTGCACCGTATCGGAGCCATAGGTAACATAGTTATTAGGCTGTTTTGCCCATTCTTCCTCGGCTTCGGAGAGCTTGTAGTCACCCGGCACAAACTTATAGTGATCCAGATAGTATCTTGCCGCGATCGTATCGACCGTTCTGCTGATGGACGGAATGCTCTCGGTTTCGGAAACCTCCTTCATGTCCGCTCTTATGAGGAGCGTCAGCTCCTGACCCTGGGGATTCTCATAGGAAACGCTGAGCTGCCGGTAGGTAAGAACCTTTTCGTCCCTAGCGTCCTTGCCGATCGTCTGACCGACGTCCACGCCCTGGAATCGGAAGCCGTTTTCAAATTCCTCCGGCACCGAAACCTCCAAGCCGACCTGAGCGATTGCCCGGTCTACATCCGAGTAGCTTTCATAGTGCTTTGTTTTTCCGGATTCCAGCTTGTGAATGGGAAGCATCTCTGCGGCGTAGGCCGTAATGGAAAGAACACCGATCAATGCTGCCGCAAGTAAAATGCGGAACGCTCTTTTTTGGGTTTTCATGGGTTTAATCTCCTTACTTTCAGTTTCAATCACTTTGTACGGAGTGTCGGCTTCCATGAGATACGCATCATCTACATAGTTCAGCGCCCGGTTTAAGTCTGTTGCCTTCATATGCATATTCCTTCCTTTTCAAGACTGTATTTCAGCTGTCTTCGCATTTTTTCCAGCCGGTATTTTATCTGACGGACAGAGCATTCATATTTTTGCGCCAGCTGAGGTGCCGTCATGGCATAATAATACCGGGACAGGAACAGCTTACGGTCATCGGGGTTCAATGTGCCAAGGAAACGATTCAGCTGTTTTCCAAGCTCCTTTGCCTCCAGCGTCTCATCCATGTCCCTGCCGGTGTCCGGAATACATTCCTCCAGTTCCGACAGAAGCACATCTGCATTCCCGCACCGCTTTTCCGCAGTCAGGTACTCGACCCTTTTGAAGCTGAGATTCCGGGCAACCCGGGACAGATAGTATTTCAGTACCGGCGGGCACTTGGGGGGAATGGAGTTCCAGGCTGCAAGATACACATCGTTCACGACCTCCTCCACATCCTGGGAATCGGGAAGAACATTGTGTGCAATGGTTCTCAGGTAGCTTCCGTATTTCCTGGATGTTTCCGAAATTGCCTCCTCTGACCTAGAAAAGAACAGCTCAACGATCTGCGTATCCTCCAAGTGATTCACTCCTTTGTGTGTAAGGACCTTACGCCTATATAATACGGAACGCGAATCCGGTGGACAATCTTTTTTTAAAAAGTCAGAAGCGGCGTGACAAAGGTCACGCCGCTTCATTTAGGCAATTTTTATCAGGCTCCCAGATTCAGGTAGCCCAGCTTGATGGCGCTGTAATCGACCTCCATGGGGTGATCCTCCGCCAGTTTCTTGATGAACGCATTCGTCTTTTCGTTGACCCAGCCGGATTTTGCGTAGGTCTCCCAGATGGGGGTGCTGCTGACGAAGTACATCACATGGTAGCCATATTTGGTCTTCACCAGACCGTAGTCACCGGCGGCGCGGGTTTCGTCAAAGCACCAATCTTCAAAGGGTTCCACCATCTGACCCTTCGCGACATTCTCATACAGGCCGCCATTGGTGCTGGAGCCGGGATCCTCGGACTTTTCCTCCGCCAGAGCCGCGAAGGAATCCTCGGTGGCGTCGCCTGCCAACCACTCGTCCAGAATCTCCTGCGCCTTCTTTTCGCAGGCCGCCCATTCCTCGTCGGAATAGGTGGTGGTGCCGTCGTCTCCCGTGGTGCCGCCCTCGGGCATGACCAGAATGTGGCGGACGTTCACATAGGTTCCGTCCTTGGTGACGCCGTTACCGGTGAAGTAGCTTTCATTCTCGGTGTAGTAGGCTTCCAAGTCCTCCTGAGTGGGTACCAGCTTCTCCGTCTCGGCGGTGTAGTAGGGCTTTCCCTGATAATAAAGCTCCTGAAAACCGGCGAATTCCTCCAGCCCCGCGCCGGGGCCGACATTTTTCAGAAGCAGTTCCTCAATGCCGGAAAGGCCGTAGTTTGCGGCAGTCTCCTCCAGAGAAGCCTCCAGACCGTCCAGATACTCCCGATCTTCCGCGGGCATTTCCATACCGGCGTTCTTTGCTTCCAGTGCAAGGGACTGGTACATCTGCCAGTAGTTCAGCGCTTCGCCCAGGAAGAACTGCTGCCATGTCAGGCTGCTGTCCTCGCTGCACAGCTGGGTGTCCAGCGGCTGGGAATAGTCCAGCAGGCCCTGATACATCAGGCTGTAGCCATAGTTGGAGCTGAGGATGCTTTGGACAACGTTCCAATAGTACACCTGCAGCTTGCCATTGGTCAGCTGCTCGTCGCCCATGGTAGCTACAACGGTGTCCTTCGCGGCAGCGGCCTCCTCGTCGGTGACGGTATAGGTTCCCTTGCAGGTCACGTCGTCGGGATTGCCGTCGGCGGGGACTGTGGCAGGCGCCTGTGTCTCCGTCGCGGCGGGTTCGGCAGCGACAGTCGGTTCGGTAGTTTCGGCGGGGGTCTTTCCGCCCTTCACACCGCCGATGACAAGCGCCGCCAGTGCGGCGATCAGGACGACCACGGCAGCAACAGCAGCAACGATTTTCCATGTGGCGGTTTTAGGTGCTTCCGGAATCTCGGCGGGCGTTTCCTCCGTCGCTTCTTCTGTAGCGGGCTGCTCCGCCGTATCGGCGGCTTCCTCCTCGACAGGCGTTTCCGTCTCGGTCTTTTCGTCGGCAGTTTCTTCCACGACGGTGGTTTCTTCGGAGACTTCCTCTGCGGGCGTTACCGTTTCGGTTTCCGGGGCATTGTCCTTCCCGCAGTGGGGGCAGACGGTGCTTCCCTCTGCCAGTTCTTCCTGACAAAACTTACATTTTTCCATAAAATGTCCTCTTTCTCCATTCAGAGTTTCCGTATACACGGGCAATCGTACCCGCTTAGTTTACCACGCACATGCCCGGAATGCAAGCGGAACACAAAATATTTACAAATCCCCATGGGCAGAATGCGGCAAATCTCATTTCTCCGCGACTGGCACTTGCAAAAAGGCGGAAAAAATGATATGATTTTATATTGAGATAGTATCTGGAGGATTTCCTACATGAACACCAAAACCACCGTCATTTCTCAGGCCGAACTGGACGCCCAGTTCGCCTGCTGTGATAAGATCGCCGCCTACTGGCAGACCAAAGGCCGTACCCCCACCGCCTACGTGGAGACCTACGGCTGCCAGCAGAACGAGGCCGATTCCGAAAAGCTGCGGGGCTTTCTCGCCCAGTGCGGCTACGCCATCGTCGGCAGCGCCGAGGGCGCGGATGTGGTCATCATGAACACCTGCGCCATCCGGGAGCACGCCGAGCAGCGGGTCTTCGGCAATCTGGGCGCGCTGACCCACACCAAGCGCCGCCACCCGGAGCAGAAAATCTTCCTGTGCGGCTGCATGGCGGGAGAAACCAAGGTCTCCGACCGCGTCAAGCACAGCTACCCCCACGTGGACGGCGTGTTTTCCACCCACCATCTGTGGCAGTTTCCGCAAATCCTGTGGAACGTCCTCAGCGGGAAAAAACGGCAGTTCTTTATTGAAGACGAACCCGGCTCCATCGCCGAGGGCATTCCGCAAGTCCGGGATTCCAAGCTGAAAGCCTGGGTTTCCATCATGTACGGCTGCAACAATTTCTGCACCTACTGCATCGTCCCCTACGTCCGTGGGCGGGAGCGCAGCCGTCAGCCGGAGGACATTCTCGCCGAGTGCCGGGCGCTGATTGAGGGCGGCACGAGGGAAATCACCCTTCTTGGGCAGAACGTCAACTCCTATGGCAAGGATTTGAGCTGCGGCATGGATTTTGCCGACCTGCTGGCCGCCATTGCCCGGATTCCGGGGGATTTTCTCATCCGCTTCATGACAAGCCATCCTCGTGATGCCAGCGAGAAGCTCTTCGACACCATGGCGCGCTATCCCAAAATCGCGAAGCAGCTGCATCTCCCCTTCCAGTCCGGCTCCTCCCGTGTGCTGAAGGCCATGAACCGCCACTATGACCGGGAGACCTATCTGCAAAAGGTGAACTACGCCAAAAAGGTCATGCCCGATCTGGTGCTGACCAGCGACGTTATTGTTGGCTTCCCCGGAGAGACCGGTGAAGAATTTGAAGAGACCATCAGCCTGATTCAGTCCGTGCATTACGACAGTCTGTTCACCTTCATCTTCTCCCCCCGCCCCGGCACCCCCGCCGCGAAAATGGACGATCCCACCCCGAAGCAAGAGAAAAACCGCCGCTTCGACCGGCTCTGCGCGGTGCAGAACGCCATTTCCGAGGAAATCCACAATTCCTACATCGGCAAAACCCTCCGCTGTCTTGTGGACGGCAAAGACAAAGACCTTCTCACCGCCCGCACCGAGGGCGGACGCTTGGTGCGCTTCCCCGGCTGTGACGACATGATCGGCACCTATCAGGACATCACCATCACCGCCGCCACCACATGGAGCCTGAGCGGAAAAGCGGCGGATATCTGCTGAAAAACATAGAACAGGACGGAATCAACATATGGCACAGGCAACGAATGAACTGACCCCCATGCGGCGGCAATATCAGCAGATCAAGGACCAGCACAAGGACTGCATCCTGATGTTCCGGCTGGGCGACTTTTACGAGATGTTTGACGAGGACGCCAAACTGACGGCCCGGGAACTTGACCTCACCCTGACCACCCGTGACCGGGGCAAGCCCAAGGAGGAACAGACGCCCATGTGCGGCGTCCCCTACCACAGCGTGGACTCCTACATCGCCCGGCTGGTGCAGAAGGGCTACAAGGTCGCCATCTGCGAGCAGATGGAAGACCCGGCCACCGCCAAGGGTCTGGTGCAGCGGGACATCACCCGCATCATCACCCCCGGCACCGTCACCGAAAGCTGTATGCTGGACGAGAACAAAAACAACTACATCGGCTGTATTTACGGCGAAAGCGGAAAATTCGGCCTTGCCTTCTGCGACGTTTCCACCGGTGCGTTCTTCACCACGGTCTGCTCCGACGCCCAGAACGTAGCCTCTGAGCTTGGCCGCTTCGCACCCAGCGAAATCCTCCGCTACGGTTCCAATGTGGACTGCGAGATCATTGACGACGCCGTTTTCCGCCGCCTGAATTGCTGTGTCAGCGAGGGAAAGCAGGAGCTGTTCGCTCTGGAAAGTGCGGAAAAGTTGCTGGAAAATCACTTCCATGCCACCCTTTCCCAAATGGGCATTGCGGGAATGCCCGCCGCCGTCATTGCCAGCGGCGCGCTGCTGCAAACCCTGCTGACCCTGCAAAAAAATGACCTTGCCCACATCCGGGAGCTGCAATATTACACCACAGGTCGGTTCATGGAGCTGGATCTGGACGCCCGGCGGAATCTGGAGCTGACGGAGACCATGCGTTCCAAGGAAAAGCGGGGAACGCTTCTGTGGGTGCTGGACAAGACCCACACCGCCATGGGCGGGCGGATGCTCCGCTCATGGCTGGAAAAGCCCCTGCTTGACCCGGTGGAGATCACCCGCCGTCACGGCGCGGTGGAGGAGCTGACGGACAACGTCATCGTCCGGGGCGAGCTGGAGCAGGCTCTGCGGGACGTCACCGACTTAGAGCGGGTGCAGACCCGCATCGTCACCGGCACCGTCAACTGCCGGGATTTGCTGGGACTTGCCCGGGGCTTCCGTGCGCTGCCCGACGTAAAGGCGCAGCTGCAAAAATGCGATTCTCCCCTGCTCAAGAAGCTGGAAGCGGCCATCGACCCTCTGACGGACTGCGCCGACCGCATTGAAAACACGCTGGTGGACGATCCTCCCCTGACCATCCGGGAGGGCGGCATCATCCGCAAGGGCGCCAGCGAGGAAGCCGACCGTCTGCGGGACATTATGGAGGGCGGCAGCGGCACCATTGCCGCCATTGAAGCGTCAGAACGGGAAAAAACCGGCATCCGCACCCTGAAAGTGGGCTTCAACCGGGTATTCGGTTATTATATTGAGGTATCCAAGTCCTTTATCGATCAGGTGCCCGCGAATTACATCCGCAAGCAGACCCTCGCCAACTGCGAGCGCTACATCACCCAGGAGCTGAAAGAGCTGGAAAATCAGGTGCTTACCGCCAAAGAGCGGCTCACCGCGCTGGAATACCAGATCTTCACCCAGCTTCGGGAATACCTTGCCAAGCAGGCCGCCCGGGTGCAGCAGACCGCTGCCGCCGTGGCCGCCGCGGACACGCTGTGCAGTCTCGCCGCCGTGGCTGTGCAGCGGGGCTACTGCCGCCCGGAAATCACGCTGGGGCGGGAAATTACCATTGAAAACGGCCGCCACCCCGTGGTGGAGGCCATGCTGAAGGACTCCCTGTTCGTCCCCAACGACACCCACTTGGGCGCTGAGGACAATCAGGTGTCCATCATCACCGGCCCCAACATGGCGGGCAAATCCACCTATATGCGTCAGGTGGCGCTGATCGTGCTCATGGCGCAGATGGGTTCCTTCGTCCCCGCCCGCAGCGCGAAAATCGGGCTGGTCGATCGGGTGTTTACCCGCATCGGCGCCAGCGACGATCTGGCTTCCGGACAGTCCACCTTCATGGTGGAGATGGCGGAGGTCGCCACCATTCTGAAATACGCCACCTCCCGCAGTCTGCTGATTCTGGACGAAATCGGCCGCGGCACCTCCACCTATGACGGCATGGCCATCGCCCGCGCCGTTCTGGAATACGCCGCCAATCCCAAGCGTCTGGGTGCAAAGACGCTCTTTGCCACCCACTATCACGAGCTTTCCACGCTGGAAGACAAGCTGCCCAATGTGAAAAATTACAACATTGCGGTAAAAAAGCGGGGAGAACAGATGATTTTCCTGCGGAAGATCGTCCCCGGCGCAACGGACGACAGCTACGGCATCGAGGTCGCCAAGCTGGCGGGCATCCCTGCCCCGGTGATCACCCGCGCAAGGGAAATTCTCGCCGAGCTGGAAAGTGAGGGCGTCGTGGCCGCGCCCGCGGCGGCAAAGGAGCCGGAAGATCAGGTCAGCATGATGGATCTGACCTCCCAGCAGGTGGTTGCCGCTCTCAGCGCCATTTCCGTGGAGACCCTGACCCCCATTGAAGCCATGAATGAGCTGTACAAACTGAAGAAAATGTTGGATTAAGCTATGAAACGAAATCGCAGTCTATCCGCCTGTCCCACCGCGCAGGAATCCGTCGCGGGCGGCGTCTACTTTATTTTCCAGCTGGTGCTGCTGCCCTCCATTCTCCGGTGGGTCAACGCCCAGCTTTCCCAGCCGCTGACCCAGACGGAGCTGAACTTTACCTACTACCTTATCAATTTTCTGGCAACAATTCTGATCTATCACGAATTCTTAGGACGCAGCGCCCGGCAGGCGACCCAGCACCTAGCGTACTTCTGTCAGGCGGTCGTTCTGGGGCTTGCTGCCTACTACGCCTGCAATTTCCTGACCCTGCGGCTGATAAGGCTGCTGGTTCCCGGTTTTACCAACTACAATGACGCCGTTATCTCCGCCATGAGCCGGAGCGGACGCTATCTTATGGTCGTCAGTACCGTGATTCTGGTTCCGCCTGCCGAGGAATGCGTCTTCCGGGGGCTGATCTTCCGCAATCTCTACGGAAAATCCCGGTGGGTAGCCTACGTTGTCTCTATTCTCGCCTTTGCCGCCATCCATGTTCTGGGCTTCATCGGAAAATACTCCGCGCCGGAGCTGGTCATGGCGGTGCTGCAATACCTCCCGGCGGGACTTTCCCTCGCCTGGGCGTATACCAAAAGCGACACCATTTTCGCGCCGATTATCATCCATGCCTGTATCAATCTGGTCGCCATCGGCGGCCTGAGGTGAATCTATTATGCCGAAAATCATTCAGTTATCCCCCCATATCGCCAATCTGATCGCCGCCGGTGAGGTGGTGGAGCGCCCCGCGTCCGTGGTCAAGGAGCTTCTGGAAAACGCGGTGGACGCGGGCGCGTCCAAAGTCACCGTGGAGATTCGGGACGGCGGCATGACCTTCCTCCGGGTCACGGACAACGGCTGCGGCATGTCCCCCGAGGACGCCCGGACGGCCTTTCTCCGCCACGCCACCTCCAAACTCCGCTGCGCCGAGGACCTTGCCGCCATCGGCACCATGGGCTTCCGGGGCGAGGCATTGGCCGCCATCGCCTCCGTCAGCCGCATCGATCTTCTGACCAAAACGGCGGGCAGCATGTCCGGCACGTCATTAAAGCTGGAAGCGGGAAAAATTCTGGAAGAAACCGAGATCGGCTGTCCCGAAGGGACGACCATCATCGTCCGCGACCTCTTTTTCAACACCCCCGCCCGGATGAAATTCATGAAATCCGACACCGTGGAGGGCAGCCGTGTGACCGCCGCCGTGCAGATGCAGGCGCTGGCCCACCCGGAGGTGGCCATCCAGTTCCTCCGGGACGGCAAGCAGGTACTTTCCACCCCGGGAAACGGCGGATTGCAGGCGGCGGTCTACTGCGTCTATGGCCGGGACTTTGCCCGGATGGTGAAGGTGGACAGCCGCTGGGAATCCTACACCCTGACCGGCTACGTCTCCAAGCCCACCGATGCCCGCCCCAGCCGGGGTCTGCAAACCTTTTTTGTCAACGACCGCCCCGTGAAATCCAAGCTGCTGGTTTCCGCTTTGGAGGAAGCCTACCGCAACCAGATCATGGTAGGAAAATTCCCTGCCTGCGTGCTGCATCTGACTCTGCCGCCCAACGCCGTGGACGTAAATGTCCACCCGGCGAAGACGGAGGTGAAATTTCTGTCGGAAAAAGCGGTATTTGACTGCGTTCACTACGGCGTACTGGGCGCGTTGAACACCCAGACCGACCGCCCCGAAATCCGGTTCCGGACGCCCGCCGGGGAGTCCGCCGCACCGGTCACGCCCGATGCCCCCGCTAAGGCGTCCACCCCGCCCCAGATGCCGCCCCGTCCGGAAAATCCCGCCCCAAAAAACAGCTTTTTCCGCACCATGACGCCTCAGGAATACAAAACTTTCTCCACCGCGTTAAAGGACGCGCCCCAGCCGAAGCAAACTGCGGCGGCAGCAACGGCGGCAAAAATTGAGCGTCCCGTCAATATGCCCCTGCGGGAGTTCGTGATGCTTCCTCAGGTTCAGGCGAGCCAGACCCCACCCAAAGTGGAAAAAGTTGCGCCTGTACCCCCCGCTCCCCCCAAAAAAGAAGAGCCGGAAGAAATGGAGCAGACCCAGCTGCCCATGCCCGCCGAGATTCCGTGGCGGATGGTGGGCGAGCTTTACAACACCTATATTATTGTGGAGCAGGGAGACGACGCATTCCTCATCGACAAGCACGCCGCCCACGAGCGCATTCTCTTTGAAAAGCTGAAAGCCCACCCCGAAAAAATCAGCGCCCAGAGTCTGCTGTCCCCCATCCCCGTGCGCTTAAGTCCCGCCGCAGCCGGGGAACTTCTCGCCAACGGGGATATGCTGGACGAATTGGGCTTTGCGGTGGAGGAATTCGGCGAAAACACCGTGCTTCTGCGGCAGATACCCATGGATCTAAGCCCGGACGACGCCGCCGAAGCTGTGGAAAGCCTGTCCGCCGACCTTTTGTCCGGCCGCCGGGAAAGCAAGGACACCGTCCGGGACGAGCTGCTCCACACGGTGGCCTGCAAGGCCGCCATCAAGGCCGGGTGGGTCAATGATGAGCAGGAGCTTCTCGCCGTGGCCAAAGAGGTCATGAGCCGGGAAGACCTGAAATACTGCCCCCATGGCCGTCCCATCTGCGTTTCTTTAAGCAAAAAGCAGCTGGAAAAGCAGTTCAAGCGGACGTAACGCCGCCCTGTCTGGAGATTTCTATGAACAACATCATCTGCATCGCCGGGCCGACAGCCTCGGGGAAAACCGCGCTGGCCGCAACACTGGCGAAGGAACTGAATGGTGAAGTGGTGTCCTGCGACTCCATGCAGGTGTATAAGCGCATGGACATCGGCACCGCGAAGCCCACCTTGGAGGAAATGCAGGGAATCCCCCACCACATGATCGACGTGGCCGAGCCGTGGGAGGATTTTTCCGTCAGCCGCTACTGTGATATGGCCGCCCCCATTGTGGACGATATCCTTTCCCGGGGAAAAACCGCCGTGATTGCGGGCGGGACCGGGCTTTACATGGATTCCCTCATCCGGGGCAACGCCTTTGCCCCCTTCCCCGCCACCGGTGTCCGGGAGCGGCTGGAAGCCCAGGCAGACGCCGATGGCATGGAAGCCATGCTTTCCCATCTGCGCGCCGTAGACCCCGACGCCGCCGGACGTCTGCATCTTTCCGACCGGAAGCGCATCCTCCGGGCGCTGGAGGTTTATCTGGAAACCGGCGAGACCATCACGGAACATAACCGGAAGACCCAGGTCGTTCCGCCCCGGTACTCCCCTATCTGGCTGGGGCTGGACTTTGCCCAGCGGGGCGAGCTGTACCGCCGTATCGATCTGCGGGTCAGTCTCATGCTTCAGCAGGGGCTGGTGGAGGAAATTCAGGGGCTTCTCGCCGATGGCATTCCCGAAAAGGCCACCGCCATGCAGGCCATCGGCTACAAGGAATTCGTGGACGCCCTTGACGGCCGGTGTACAATAGAGGAAGCCGCCGATCTGGTGCGCCAATCCTCCCGCCGCTACGCCAAGCGTCAGCTGACATGGTTCCGCCGGAACAAGGCCATCCACTGGCTCATCCGGGAGGCCGGAGACACCGGGCGGGAAATTCTGGAAAACGCTCGACGGATTGTGAGCGATTTTGACAACTGAAACGTGTTAGGATGTGGATACCCTAAAAATACGGCAGTTCTTGGGGAGTTATGTACCTGCCGAATATGAGAAAGAAGGTATCCATATGTCTGACGCGATCAACTTACAGGAAGCTATTTTGAAGGAGGTGCGACGGGACAAGGTTCCCGTGACCCTGTTTCTGATGAACGGCTTCCAGCTCCGGGGGGTCATTACGGGCTATGACAGCTTCGTAGTGGTGCTGGTATCCGATGGCAAGCAGCAGATGATCTACAAGCACGCCATCTCCACCCTCGCCCCCATGAAACCGCTGAAGGCCGCAGCCGCAACTGCGTGACGCAAAAAGGGCAACGGAGCAGCCTTCCGTTGCCCTTTTTTCAGTGTAAACTCCGGTTCCCAATCTAAACAGAAAGAAGAATTCTTATGTCTATCGCCGAAAACGTCGCCGAAATCCGCCGCCAAATGGACGCTTCCGCCCTCGCCGCGGGACGTGACCCAAAGGACATTCTATTGTGCGCCGCCACAAAAATGAACGACGCCGACGCCGTGCGTCAGGCCATTGCCGCCGGTGTGGACTGCTGCGGCGAAAACCGGGTGCAGGAGCTGACCGCCAAGCTCGCCCAGAACGCCTACGACGGCGCGCCGGTGCACTTCATCGGCCATTTGCAGACCAACAAGGTCCGGCAGGTGGTGGGCAAGGTGTCCCTCATTCAAAGCGTGGACTCGGAGCGTCTGCTCGCCGCCATCGACCGGGAAGCCGCCCGGCAGGGCATTGTGCAGGATATTTTGCTGGAAGTCAACATCGGCGAGGAAGCCAGCAAGTCCGGTTTTGCCGCGGAGGACATTCTCCCTCTGATGGAAAAAATTGGTGAATTTTCAAACATATGTATTAAAGGTCTCATGGCAATCCCCCCAATCAGCCACATTTCGGGAGAAAATCAAAAATTTTTTCAAAAAATGTTCCACTTATCTGTTGACATAAGGCAGAAAAAATACGATAATGTCAAGGTGGACTGTTTATCCATGGGCATGTCCGGAGACTTCGCCGACGCGATTGCTTCCGGCAGCACGATGGTTCGTGTAGGCACCGCTATTTTTGGTGCCAGAGACTATGCCAGGGATTCATCAAAATGATGTGAGCATACATTAGGAGGACATATAGAATGAGCTTGTGGGATAATGTAAAGAAATTTGCCCAGCCCTACGCAGACGACGATTACGATGATTACGGCGAGGATGACGATTACCTCGATGATTATGAAGAACCCGAGAAGCCTGCTCCCGCCCGCCGCAAACCCCGCCGCGCGCCGGCACCCGCTTCCGCCCCCGAGGAGGAAGAGGAGGAGGAAGCCGACGATTACGGCTTCGGTCCCATGACCAGCACCACGTCCGCCGCTCCCGCCGCCGGTTTCTCCGGTCAGGTCCTGAACATGAACACCGGCAACAAGCAGGAAGTGGTTCTGTTCCGTCCCGGCAGCTTCAACGACACCTCCAAGGCCGCCGATGACCTTCGCAACCGCAAGGCCGTCATCGTCAACATGGAGAATGTAGACAAGGCCATGGCCCGCCGGGTCGTGGATTTCCTGTCCGGTTGTGTATACGCTCTGGACGGCGATGTGAAAAAGATCGCCCAGTCTGCTTACCTGTTCTGCCCCCACAATATGGACATTGTGGGCGATCTGGAAACGTTGCAGGCCGAGGTTGAAAGCTATATCTAAAAGATAGGAAGGTAAGTCACCATGTTTACACCGCAGCAGATCGATCAGATTTCTTTCAGCAAGTCTACTTTCGGCGGCTACAATATGCAGCAGGTAGACGAGTTTCTGGAGCCTCTGACAGAGGATTACGTAACGCTGTACAAGGAGAACGCCCTGCTGAAAAGCAAGATGCGCGTTCTTGTCGGCAAGCTGGAAGAATACCGCAAGAACGAAGCGGCCATGAAGGAAAAGGTCGCCAACGCCCAGCGCACCTGTGACAAGATGGTCATGGAAGCCGAGGCCAAGTGCGCCAAGATGCTGAGCAGCGCCAACGCCGCTGCCGCCGCGCAGGCTACCCAGCCTGTCACCCAGCCCGTCCAGAGCGTCCCCAACAACAGCGCCCTGATCGCCGCCGAGAACGCCCGTCTGGAAGAAGCCCGCAGAACCGCTTCCGCCCGGATCAACGAGATTCAGGATCAGATGCGCTCCTGCATTCAGGCTCTGGATCGGATCAAGACCGCCAACGCGCCGGCCGTCTCCACGGCTCCCACGACCCGTGTGGCTCCCGTAGCGCCCGCAGCTCCCGCTGCCCCGGCCGCTCCTGCCCCCAAGGTCAGCAGCGACGACGTAGCCGACGAGATTTCCCAGAACATTGAAGCAATCATCGGCACCACCACGGACACCGCCCCCAAGGCCGCGCCCAAGCACCCCACCGCCAATGATTCCACCACCAGCCGCTTTGCCAGCCTGAACCTGCAATTCGGCCGTAACTACGATCCCACTTCCCGCAGATAAGGGAAAAACCTATACGTTTAAGCTTTGACGAGGACACGTAAGCCGTTCCGCCGCTTTCAGAGAGCTGCCGTTTTGGTGCAAGGCAGTAAGCAGGAGACGGTTTGCATCACCTCCGAGCAGCGCGCCGAACCCGAAAGGCAGTAGACCGCGCCGGGACACGCCCGATACAGCGTAAGGGAAGCTCTGATTCAGAGATTCCCCGTGAGTGCCGGTTTTGCCGGAACGAGAGTGGTACCGCAGAGGTCAACGCGCCTTTGTCTCTTTTGACGAGACAAGGGCGCTTTCCTTTTGATCGCAGGGTCGCACTTCCCTGCCCCACATTATCATGAATTCATTTTTGGAGGTAAGTATTCCGATGGATTATAAAAACACGATCATCACACCGAAAACCGATTTCCCCATGAAGGCGGGTCTGCCCACCCGGGAGCCGGGTATGCTCAGCCGCTGGGAGGAGCAGGACCTCTACGAGGCCATGCTGGAAAAGAACAAGGATCTCCCCCCCTTTGTGCTCCACGACGGCCCTCCCTTCAGCAACGGCGACATCCACATGGGTCACGCCCTGAATAAGGCCCTGAAGGACTTCATCGTCCGCAGCCACGCCATGATGGGCTATTACACTCCCTACGTTCCCGGCTGGGACAATCACGGTCTGCCCATTGAGACAGCCATCATCAAAAAGAGCAAGCTCAACCACAAGGCCATGCCCGTTCCCCAGTTCCGCGCCGCCTGCGAGGAATTCGCCGAGACCTATATCCAGCGCCAGATGGCGGGCTTCAAGCGTCTGGGCGTTGTGGGCAACTGGAAGCACCCCTACCGCACCATGGACAAGCACTTTGAAGCGCAGGAGGTCAAAGTCTTCGGCCGGATGTTCGACAAGGGCTATATCTACAAGGGCTTGAAGCCCGTGTACTGGTGCCCCGTGTGCGCCACCGCCGTGGCCGAGGCCGAGATCGAGTACCACGACGACCCCTGCACCTCCGTCTACGTCAAGTTCCCCATGAAGGACGATCTGGGCAAGCTGGCAGGCTTCGACCTGAGCCGCACCTACTTCGTCATCTGGACGACCACCATCTGGACGCTGCCCGGCAACCTTGCCATCTGCCTGCACCCCAGAGAGACCTATGTTCTGGTCAAGGCCGAGGGCGGCGAGACCTATATCATGGCGGAAGCCCTGATGGACAAGGTCATGCACATCGGCGGCTTCGAGCATTACGAGGTCATCGCCTCCTACCCCGGCCAGTTCTTTGAGAATATGCTGGCACAGCATCCCTTCCTGGACAAGACCTCCCGTCTGGTGAACGCCGAGTACGTCACCATGGATTCCGGTACGGGCTGTGTCCACACCGCCCCCGGCTTCGGTGCCGACGACTACCAGACCTGCATGCGCTACGGCATGGACTTGGTCGTCCCCGTGGACGACTACGGCCGCCACACCGACTACGCCGGCAAGTACGCCGGTATGAAGACCGAGGAAAGCAATCCCGTCATTCTCGCGGACATGAAGGAAAGCGGCGCTCTGTTCGCCTCCGAGGAGATCGTTCACTCCTATCCCCACCATGACCGCTGCAAGAAACCCATCATCTTCCGGGCGACCCCTCAGTGGTTCTGCTCTGTGGAGTCCTTCAAGGACGAGGCCATCGCCGCCTGCAAGGACGTGAAGTGGCTGCCCGCCTGGGGCGGCGACCGGATGATCAGCATGATCCGGGAGCGTGCCGACTGGTGCATTTCCCGTCAGCGCCGCTGGGGTCTGCCCATCCCTGTGTTCTACTGCCGGGACTGCGGCAAGCCCGTCTGCACCGACGAGACCATCGCCCACCTCTCCGAGCTGTTCGACGAATACGGCTCCAACGTCTGGTTTGAGAAGGACGCCATGGAGCTGATTCCCGAAGGGTTGAGCTGCCCCCATTGCGGCGGCAAATCCTTCGACAAGGAGACCGACACCCTGGACGGCTGGTTCGACTCCGGCTCTACCCATTACGCTTCCCTCATGCGGGACACCCCCGAGCTGTGGCCTGCCGACGTGTATCTGGAGGGCGCCGACCAGTACCGCGGCTGGTTCCAGTCCAGCCTTCTGACCTCTGTCGGCGCGCTGGGACACGGAGCACCCTTCAAGCAGGTTCTGACCCACGGCTGGACGGTGGACGGACAGGGACGCGCCATGCACAAGTCTCTGGGCAACGGCATCGACCCTGCCGACCTCATCAAGGACTACGGCGCTGACATCGTGCGTCTGTGGGCCGGTTCCGCCGACTACCACGCCGACGTCCGCTGCTCCAAGGAGATCTTCAAGCAGCTGTCCCAGAGCTACCTGAAATTCCGCAACACCGCCCGGTACTGCCTGGGCAATCTAAACGAGTTCGACCCCGACAATCTGGTTGCCCCCAAGGACATGGAGGAGCTGGATCGCTGGGCGCTGACCCGTCTGGACGCGCTGGTGCAGGTCTGCCGCAAGGCTTACGACAACTACGAGTTCCATGTGGTGTCCCACGCCATCAACGATTTCTGCGTTGTGGAGCTGTCCTCCTTCTATCTGGACATCATCAAGGATCGTCTCTACTGCGAGGAAAAGGACGGCCTGCGCCGCCGCTCCGCCCAAAGCGCTCTGTTCCTGATTCTGGACGCCATGGCGAAGCTGTTCGCCCCCATTCTGGCCTTCACCTGCGACGAGATCTGGCAGTCCATGCCTCATCGCGCCAGTGATGACGCCCGGAATGTCCTGCTGAACCAGATGCCCGAGGGCTTCGCCCAGTACGCGCTGGAAGACGCCGCCATGGAAAAGTGGGACGTGGTCATGAAGCTGCGTCAGGACGTCAACGGCGTTCTGGAAAAGGCGCGTGCCGACAAGCGTATCGGCAAGGCGCTGGAAGCCCACGTCACTCTGGCGACGGAGGATGCCGCCATCCGCTCCGCCTGCGAGGGCGTGAATCTGGCCGAGGTGTGCATCGTCTCCGACTGCGTCTGGGCGCAGCCCGAGGAAGGCGCTGAGGTTGGCACGGGCGTCAACTATCCGAACCTGACCATTGGCGTATCCGAGGCCAAGGGCACCAAGTGCCCCCGCTGCTGGATGCACAGCCAGCAGGCAAACGCCGAGGGACTCTGCCCCCGCTGCGCCGCCGTCGTGGCAAAAATGGACGTAGAATTCTGATTTTTCCCAAAAAAGCTCTAAAATGTTGCTGTTCGGGAGCGGGAAATCCGCTCCCGAACTTTTTCCAAAAAGCCGCACGAAAAAGCTTGACAAATCGACTTTCCGTGCTATAATAAGTGTGTTCGGTTCGAGACGCCGGTATAGCTCAGTTGGTAGAGCAACTGATTTGTAATCAGTAGGTCGGGGGTTCGAGTCCGTCTACCGGCTCCATCAGAACCGGCGCGTTTCTTGAGCCAGAAACCGAACGAACAAAATATGGGGGAGTTCCCGAGTGGCCAAAGGGGACAGACTGTAAATCTGCTGCGTTTCGCTTCGATGGTTCGAATCCGTCCTCCCCCACCAATCAATCCCAGAGCCGTAACGGTTCTGGGATTTTTGCTGCGCAAAAATCCCAGTGATCTGTCGGACAGCCTTGGCTTTTTCTTAGTCGGTTTTGGTTGCAATCCCGCTCCGGCTGTGTTATACTGGACGGGTATAAGCTCATAATATGGTTGAGCGTCTCTACCAACCGCCGTAAATGGTTGACTGCAAAATTATACGTTGTGAGGTTGCCATGATTTACGATGTGATCATTGTCGGCGCGGGGCCCGGCGGTATCTTTTCCGCCTATGAGCTGACCCGGCTGCGCCCTGAACTGAAGGTCGCCGTCTTTGAGGCCGGACACCCGCTGAAAAACCGCAGATGTCCCATTGACGGTGTCAAGGTCAAGTCCTGCATTGCCTGCAAAAGCTGCTCTATCATGAGCGGATTCGGCGGCGCAGGCGCTTTTTCCGACGGAAAATACAACATTACTAACGATTTTGGCGGTACGCTTTACGAGTATCTCGGCAAGGCAAAAGCGCTGGAGCTGATGCGCTACGTTGACCAGATCAACATGGCCTACGGCGGCGAAGGCACCAAGCTCTATTCCACCGCCGGTACAAAATTCAAAAAGCTGTGTATGCAGAACGATCTGCATCTGCTGGACGCCTCTGTGCGCCACCTCGGCACCGACATCAACTACGTGGTGCTGGAAAATCTCTACGCCTACCTGAAAGAAAAGGTCACGTTTTACTTCGACACGCCGGTGGAATCCGTAGCCGCTGTGGATGGCGGGTATCAGGTCACCTGCAAAGCCGGGAGCTTTTCGTGCAGCCAGTGCGTGATTTCCGTGGGGCGCAGCGGCAGCAAATGGATGGAGTCCGTCTGCCGTGACATGGACATTCCCACCAAGTCCAACCGTGTGGATATCGGCGTCCGGGTGGAACTTCCCGCAGAAATTTTCTCCCACCTCACCGACGAGCTGTATGAAAGCAAGATCGTCTACCGCACCGAAAAGTACGGCGACCTTGTCCGCACCTTCTGCATGAACCCCAAGGGCGCAGTGGTCAACGAAAATACCAATGGCATCATCACCGTCAACGGCCACAGTTACGAAGACCCCGCCCGCCAGACCTCCAACACCAATTTTGCCCTGCTGGTGGCAAAGCACTTTTCCGAACCCTTCAAGGATTCCAACGGCTACGGCGAGTCCATTGCCCGCCTCAGCAACATGCTGGGCGGCGGCGTCATCGTCCAGCGCTTCGGCGACCTGATCCGGGGTCAGCGGTCTACCCCCAAGCGCATTGCGGAATCCTTCGTCACCCCCACGCTGGACGCGACCCCCGGCGACTTAAGTCTGGTGCTGCCCAAGCGGATTCTAGACGGCATCATCGAGATGCTCTACGCCCTGGATAAGGTCGCCCCCGGCACCGTCAACGACGACACCCTGCTCTACGGCGTGGAGGTCAAGTTCTACAATATGGAAGTGGCCGTGGATGAACATTTGCAGACCCGGTATCCGGGGCTGTACGTCATCGGCGACGGCAGCGGCATCACCCATTCCCTGTCCCACGCCTCCGCCAGCGGCGTCGCAGTGGCGCGGAGAATCGCAGAACATATACTATAAGGAGGGCGGATACCATGAAAGCACTGGCCTATTACGATGGCAAAATCGGCGCACCGGAGGAACTGACAGTCCCCTTCTATGACCGTGCCCACTTCTTCGGCGACGGCTGCTACGACGCCGCCATGGCGGCAAACGGCACCATTTTCCTGCTGGAAGACCACCTGGACCGATTTTACACCAGCGCCCGTCTGCTGGATATCCATATTCCTATGGAAAAGCAGGCACTGGGCGAACTTCTCACCCAGCTGGCACGGCAGGTGGAGGGCGAAAGCTGCTTCGTGTACTGGCAGGTAAGCCGGGGCGTGGAGCCGCGGAGCCACACCTATGCCGAAAATCTGCCCGGCAAACTGTGGGTGCTGGTTCGTCCTCAGGTCATCCCCAACCCCAATATCCCCATCCGTCTGAACGACGAGGAGGACACCCGCTTCTTCCACTGCAACATCAAATCCCTGAATCTGCTCTGCAATGTGATGACCGCCCAGCGGGCGCACCGCGCCGGGTGCACGGAGACCGTGTTCCACCGGGGTGAGATCGTCACCGAATGCGCCCACTCCAACATTTCCGTCCTGAAGGACGGAGTTCTGTACTCTCATCCCAACGACGAGTTCATTCTTCGGGGCATCGCCAAGACCCACATGATCCGGGTTTGTTACCGGCTGGATATCCCCGTGCTGGAAAAGCCCTTCACGATGGATTTTTTGAAATCCGCCGATGAAATTCTTGTAACCTCCACCACCAAGTTCTGCCTTTCCGCCGATACGCTGAACGGTCAGCGCGTGGGCGGGAAGGACGCCGCCGTCCGCATCGCCATCCAGAACGCGGTCATGCAGGACTTCCGGGACTGCACAGGCTATGCAGGACAATGGAATTAATTGAAAAAAGTCACCTGCCGCAACTGCTTTGCGCGCACGCCGGTACATCGGCGTGCGCCCTTTTGTAATGCCGCTCAAGGACGTTTGCTTTTGCTGTATGAACACTTTTTTATGTTTCTGTTACAAAAATTCGCGAATTTATCGAGACATATCATGAAATCTGCTACTTTACTTGAGACGGAAAATGTGATAAACTATTACCATTCTTTTAAATTTTGAATTTTCCAGTTTTGGAACTTTCATTTTGAGGCAAATACTCCCACCGTCTCCTGTAATATGGCGTCCGCCATTTTATAGGCTGTCTCCCGGCGTTGTGTTCGCGCTGATGTTAAGGAAGAAGCATCGGGTAAAAAGAGCGTCCGGGGGTCGCCCACCGGCTGCTTTTCGGCCGGCTCGCTTATCAAAGCAGAGAACAAGAAAGGAATGATCACTATGCAAACCATGAAACGACTTCTCGCCTTCGCCCTGGCTCTGACCATGGTCTTCGCGCTGGCAGCCTGCGGCGGCAAATCCGGCACCACCGACAGCACAGCGGCAGCCGGCACCACCCCCACTGCGGCCGCCGTGACCGAGAACGCGGTTTACAGAACGCTGTACGCCTCTGAAGTCACTACGCTGAACTATCTGATCACCGGCCAGACCAACGAGCTGAACATCGCCGCCAACGTGGTGGATTGCCTGGTGGAATACGACTCCTACGGCAATGTAGAGCCTGCTCTGGCTACCAGCTGGGAGCAGAATGAAGACGCCACCGTCTGGACCTTCCACATCCGTGAGGGTGTGAACTGGGTCGATAAGGACGGCAAGGTTGTTGCCCCCGTCACCGCCAATGACTGGGTTTCTTCCGCCCACTACGCCTGTGACGCCAACAACGATTCCGACACCTTCTATACCATGAGCGGCGTCATCGCGGGCGCCGATGCCTACTATGACTGGACTGCCTATCAGATGGCTCTGCCCGATGCCACCGACGGCACCGATGAAGATGGCAATGCCGTAAAGTTCATCACCAACGAGGACGGCGAGCAGGAAATCCTGGAGGAAGTCCCCGAGGCTTCCATTGACGACATCGGCGTCAAGGCTGTGGACGACTACACCCTGGAGTTCACGCTGGAATCCTCCCGCCCCTACTTCCTGTCCATGGTTTCCTTCGGCCCCTATATGCCCGTGTACGGTCCTTTCCTGGCTGAATGCGGCAGCAAGTTCGGCACCGACAACAGCACCCTGCTGTACTGCGGCGCGTTTATCCTGTCCACCTACGAGCCTCAGCAGCAGCGCGTTCTGACCAAGAACCCCACCTACTGGGATAAGGACAATGTGTTCCTTGACGCCATCCAGATGACCTACAACGCCGAGGCTTCCTCCATCGCCACCACCATGTACCAGTCCGGCGAAGTTGATCAGGCGGATATTTCCTCCGACCTGCTGTCCGCCATGATGGCTGACCCCAACACCAAGGATCTGATCCACCCCTCCCGTGCCGATACCTCCTACGCTTACTGGTATCTGTTCAACTTTGACCCCAACTTCGACGCCGAGTACGAACCCGAAAACTGGAAGCTGGCCGTGAACAATGAGAACTTCCGCAAGTCCATCGTCCACGCCTTCAACCGGATGCCCGCTCTGGCGACCAGCGACCGCATCGACCCCGAATCCCTGAAGAACAACACCATCACCCCCAACGCCTTTGCCTCCGCTTCCAAGGACTACACCTACTACGAAGGTCTGGCCGCCTACACCGATGGCGACAACTTCGACGAGGCTCTTGCCGAGGAATACAAGACGACCGCCATTGAGGAGCTGACCGCCGCCGGAGCCACCTTCCCCATCAAGATGCTCATGTGCTACAACCCCACCTCCGCCAACTGGGCGCAGGAGTGCCAGGTTGTGGAGCAGCAGATTGAGAACGTTCTGGGTGCCAACTACGTGGACATCATCATTCAGGCGGGTCCTGAGACCGGCTTCCTGGGCGCCATCCGCCGCACCGGCAAATATGCCTTCATGAAGTGCAACTGGGGCGCCGACTACGCCGACCCCGAGACCTGGACCGATCCCTTCTCCACGGATTCCAGCTACAGCTTCATCTTCAAGAGCACCGACCCCGAAACCCAGGCTCTGTATGCCGAGTACACCGAGCTGGTAGCTGCCGCCAAGGCCATCACCGACGACATGGACGCCCGGTATACCGCCTTTGCCAAGGCCGAGGCGTTCCTGCTGGATCACGCCTTTGCCGTCCCCTTCTCCATCAGCAACCGCAGCTATCAGATGTGCAATCTGAACGTCTTTGAAGGACAGTACGCTTCCTTCGGTGTGGCCAACCAGCGCTACAAGGATCAGCACCTGTACAGCACCTCCATGGGTCTGGAGGAATATCAGGCAGCTTACGCCGAGTGGCAGTCCAAGAAGGCCGGTTAAGGTTTAAGTTTTCATTTTGGCAGTTTATCACGAGAGAAGCCCTCATTTGGGGGCTTCTCTCAAAGCCGCATATATACGGTATTGCTCCACAGGCAATTTTTCGGAGCCTGTACCGGTGCTGCTACGGCGAAAGCAGCAGCGGTATCGGCTCTGATGCCAGTTTCGTTAAAACCGGTTAAAAACCGTTTTAGCAGGCCGTTTTCCAAACGGCCAGCGGCGCAGCCGCAGAAAAGAAAGTCCATACATTTTCTGCCGCCTATGGCGGCCATCCACATCAGTGGATAAATAAAATGGTTTTACCATTTTATTGGGAAATCGTATGAAGGGAGAAAAACCCCAGGAGGACATCATATGGCCAGATATATAACCAAGCGCGTTCTGCGCTCCCTCATCACCATGTTTATCATTATCACGATCCTCTTTGCCCTGCTGCGGCTGATGCCCGTGGAAGGGTATTTCGAGAATTACGATAAAATGAGCTCCACCCAGATTCAGGTCAAGCTTCAGGCCCTTGGCGTGACCGCTCCCCTGCCTACCCAGCTGGTGCGCTTTTACAAGCAGGTGCTCCACGGGGACTTGGGAGAATCCAACGTCTACCGCAAGGGCGTCGCCATTACTGAGATCATTGCCGAGAAGATCCCCATCTCTCTGGAGCTGGGACTGATCTCCCTGTGCATTGCTCTCACGCTGGGGCTTCCTCTGGGTGTCATCATGGCGCGAAGCACCCGTACCCGCTTCAAGATCGGCGACCGGCTGGGCACGGTGTTCATCGTGCTGGTGCAGGCCATGCCCTCGGCGGTGTATCACATTCTGATCCAGTTCCTCGGTTCCCAGACCTATGTCGGCAAGGACGTGCTGGGGCTTCCCATGCTGTTTGACGCAGCCAACCCCAAGAGCTATATTCTGCCCGTCATCTCCCTGTCCATCGGTAATATCGCCTATTATGCCATGTGGCTGCGGCGGTACATGGTGGACGAGTCCAACAAGGACTATATCCGTCTGGCCCGGGCGAAGGGCGTGCCAAACGGCAAAATCTCCTTCCGGCACGTGTTCCGCAATGCCTTTGTGCCGCTGGTACAGTACATCCCCAACTCCATTCTGTTTACCCTGATGGGTTCACTCTATGTGGAATCCCTGTACTCCGTCCCCGGCATGGGCGGCCTGCTGGTCACGGCCATCAAGCGTCAGGATAATACCTTGGTACAGGCGCTGGTGCTGATTTACGCAGTAATTTCCATTCTGGGTCTGCTTTTCGGCGACATTCTCATGGGAATCGTCGATCCCCGGATCAGCTTTGCCAAGAAGGAGGGTTCCCGCTGATGAAACGTCTTGGATTTCACACCCTGCGCGACAAGGCCACCGACACGCTGGGCGACAAGCTCTCTCGGCAGCTTCAGGAGGAAGTCGCGCCGAAAATGAGCGACGAGGAAGCCTTCTCCTTTGCCGAATTCAACGCCGAGGACGCGGAGCGGGGCGGCTATTCCGATTATTCCTACTGGAAATCCACCCTCCGTGCGTTTTTCCAGAATAAGATCGCGGTCTTTTTCCTTTTCGTCATGGTTGCGGTGCTGCTGTTCACCTTTATCCAGCCGTACCTGCCCGGTCAGAAGGATCCCATTCTCATTCACAACGACCAGTGGGGTCTGCCTCTGAACAATATTCCCCCCAGCAAAGAATTCTGGTTCGGAACAAACTCTATCGGCCAGGATCTCTGGGCGCGTATCTGGGCGGGCACCCGCACTTCCCTGTTCATCGGCTTCTCTGTCGCTTTTGTGGAGGCCGTGGTGGGCATCCTCGTGGGCGTGCTGTGGGGCTATGTCCGCAAGCTGGACTTCTTCTTTACCGAACTGTATAACGTTCTGGACAACATTCCCCAGACGCTGCTGCTGATCCTGATTTCCTACGTCCTGAAGCCCGGCGTTTCCACCATCGTGTTCGCCCTGTCCTTAACGGGCTGGCTGGGCATGGCGCGGTTCATCCGCAACCAGATCATCATTATCCGCGACCGGGACTATAATCTGGCCTCCCGGTGTCTGGGCATTTCCACCGGGCGTATCATCGTCAAGAACCTGCTGCCCTACATGGTGTCCGTCATCACCATGCGCATGGCGCTCGCCATTCCCTCCGCCATCGGCAATGAGGTGTTCGTCACCTACATCGGCATCGGCCTTCCTGTGGACACGCCGTCTCTGGGCAATCTGATTCAGACCGGACGGTCGCTGATGACCGTGGCGTCTCTGCGCTACCAGCTGTTCTTCCCCGTAGCCGTGCTGGTGGTCATCACCGTTTCCTTCTACATCATCGGCAACGCCTTCGCCGACGCCGCCGACCCCAAGAATCACGTCAGATAAGGAGAGATCACAATGGAAGATAAAAAAGTTGTTCTCTCCGTTCAGGATCTGAACGTGAAATTCACCCTCCGCGGTCAGATTCTTCACGCCATCCGGGGCATTTCGCTGGACGTATATCAGGGCGAAAGCCTTGCCATCGTGGGTGAATCCGGCTCCGGGAAATCCGTATTCGTCAAATGCGCCATGGGTCTTCTGGATGCCAACGGCTACATCGACGGCGGTTCCATCCTCTATAACGGCATGGACTTAACCAAATTCCAGACCGACAAGGACTGGCTGAAGATCCGGGGCAAGGAGATCGCCATGGTGTTTCAGGACCCCATGACCTCCCTGAACCCCCTGAAAACCATCGGCAAGCAGATTCAGGAGGCCGTGGAGCTGCATCAGGGTCTGAAAGGCAAGGATGCCTACCAGGCCGTGCTGGAAGTGTTGAGCGACGTGGGCATTGACGACCCCGAGCGGCGCTACAAGCAGTATCCCCACGAATTTTCCGGCGGTATGCGCCAGCGGGTGGTCATCGCCATCGCCGTCGCCTGCCGGCCGAAGATCCTCATCTGCGACGAGCCGACCACCGCTCTGGACGTGACCATTCAGGCACAGATTCTGGAGCTGATCAAGGCCATGCAGAAAAAGTATGACCTCACTACCATCTACATCACCCATGACCTTGGCGTGGTGGCCAACGTGGCCGACCGCATCGCCGTCATGTATGCGGGCGACATCGTGGAGCTTGGCACCTGTGACGAGGTGTTCTACGACCCCCGCCATCCCTACACTTGGGCGCTGCTGTCCAGCCTTCCCCAACTGGGAACCAAGGACGAGCCGCTGTACTCCATTCAGGGTACGCCGCCCAATCTGTTCCACGAGGTCAAGGGCGACGCCTTTGCCCCCCGAAACCCCAAAGCACTGAAAATCGACTTTGTAGAGCGTCCTCCCTTCTTCGAGGTCACGCCTACCCACTATGCCCGCACATGGCTGATGGACCCCCGCGCTCCCAAGGTGGATCCGCCGGAGCACGTCCGCATCCTGCGGGAGAAGGGAGTGAACCGCGTTGGCTGAAGACAGAAAGAAGCTGATCGAGGTTCAGGATCTTGTCGTCCGGTTTGGCTCCCGGCGGCACGCCTTTACCGCGGTGGATAACGTATCCTTCCACATTTATCAGGGCGAGACCTTCGGCCTGGTTGGCGAATCCGGCTCCGGAAAGACCACCATCGGCCGCGCCATCATCCGCATTCACCCCACTGCCGGCGGCAAAATCCTCTTTGACGGCAAGCAGATCAACGGGCGCATCTCCAAGGCTCTTGACCGGGAGGTCACACAGCGTATCCAGATGATCTTTCAGGATCCCATGTCCTCGCTGAACGAACGGGCAAAGGTGGATTATATTGTCAGCGAAGGACTTTACGCTGGCGGACACCATCTGTCCGAAAGCGAGCGTCAGGCCAAGGTGGCAAGCGCCCTGTCCGACGTGGGTCTGCTGCCGGAATTTGCCAGCCGCTTCCCCCATGAGTTCTCCGGCGGCCAGCGTCAGCGAATCGGCATTGCCCGGGCGCTGATCATGGAACCGGACTTCATCATTGCCGACGAACCGATCTCCGCGCTGGACGTTTCCATCCGGGCGCAGGTTCTGAACCTGCTGTCCAAGCTGCAGAAGGAGCGGAATCTGACCTATCTGTTCATCGCCCACGACCTGTCGGTGGTTCGCTTTATCTGCGACCGCATCGCCGTCATTCACAAGGGCAAGATCGTGGAGCTGGCGGAGAGCGAGGAGCTGTTCGCCCATCCTCTGCACCCCTACACCCGCGCGCTGCTGTCCGCCATTCCCCAGCCTGACCCCATTGCGGAGCGGCAGAAAAAACTCATCGTCTACGACCCCAGCTGCCATCACTACAGCGAGACGAACCAGCCGGACTGGTGTGAGATCGTCCCCGGCCACTTTGTTCTGGCAAGTGAGCCTGAGCTGGAAGAATACCGCAAACAGTTTTGATACTATTTCCTGATTAAAATCTTAATTTTAATCAGGAAGGCATCGCCTGACGGCGCTGCCTGTTTTGTGATTTATAAGGAAAGAAATCACAAAACAAGTCTCATATGAACTCCATGCCCTTCAGGCAATTAAAATCTTTTTTAAAGATTTTAATTGGAGTTCAGTATGACATTCTGCAAGCAGAGCACGGGTATGTGTTCTGCTTGCGCCATATTTCTTTTCGAGGTGCCTGCCATGATCGATCCCAAGCCCCTTTTCCCCGGCGCCAGAGTGGCGCTGGTCGCCCCCGCCTCCGCCGTGCCGGAGGAAAAACTGCCCGGCGCTCTTGACCTCGTCCGTCGGCTGGGCATGGAGCCGGTGCTGTACCCCTCCTGCTATTTTGCCAACCGGGACGGCTATCTGGCCGCGACGGACACCCAGCGGGCGGAGGACGTCAACCGCGCCTTTGCCGACAAAACCATTGACGGCGTGTGGTGCATCCGCGGCGGCTACGGCGGCCACCGCATTCTCCCCCTGCTGGACGCGGACGCTATCCGGAAGAACCCCAAGTGGTTCGGCGGCTATTCCGACGTCACCGCCCTGCACCTGTTTCTGAATCAGGTCTGCGGTCTCGCCACCTTCCACTGCACCATGCCATCTACCGAGCCGCACCCGGATACATACACACTCGACTATCTGAAAAAGGCCCTGTTCGGCGGTCTGAACGGCGCACTTTCCAATCCGGAAGGTCAGAGCATCCGCACGTTGGTTCCGGGTAAGGCGGAAGGCGTTCTCTGCGGCGGCAATCTGTCCCTGCTGGCGGCGTCTCTCGGCACACCTTGGGAGGTCGATACCAAGGGCAAAATCCTGTTTCTGGAGGACATCGGCGAAAAAACCTACCGTCTGGACAGTATGCTCACCCAACTGCGCAATGCCGGGAAATTCCGGGACTGCGCCGGCATCATTCTGGGCGCGTGGACGGACTGCGTGCCGGAAATGCCGGAGCGCACCCTGACGCTGGACGAGATCTTCACCCAGCTCATCGTCCCCGCCGGAAAACCCGCCGTCATGGACTTGGCCTGCGGCCACTGCGCCACCACCCTGGCGCTGCCCATGGGCCGTATGTGCCGTCTGGACGCGGACGCGGGCAGCATCACATTGGAGGCGTGACCATGAACGATCTGGCTTCCCGGCTGAATGCCGTCATGGATGCGTTTCCCGCCAAAACCGCGTTATACTGCGTGGACTTGACCACCGGCACCCCCATCGCCGCCATTCGGGAGAACACCCGCGTGGTCTCCGCCTCCACCATCAAGGTATCCATTCTGTGCTGCGCTCTTCAGGACGTGATGGACGGGAAGCTGTCTCTTGACCAGCAGCTTGCCATTGCCCCGGGGGATTTTTGCAGCGATACCGAGGTCTTTGAACCCGGCTACCGGCAGGACGGCGCTTCTCTCTGGGAAATGCTGTACTGGATGATCGTTTCCAGCGACAATACCGCCACCAACACCGTCATTTCCCTGCTGGGCTACGACCACGTCAATCAGTATTGCCGGGCAATCGGCCTGACCCAGACCTCTCTCCAGCGGAAAATGCTGGACTTTCAGGCCATCGCCGAGGGGCGGAACAACTACACCTCCCCCGCCGACCTGTACCGGGTGTTTTCCCTGCTGTACCATGGCGAAATTCTGAATAAGCCGCTGCGGGAAGTCGCTTTCGACTTTCTTTCCCGCTGTCGCAGTACCGACGCATTGCAGCGGTACATCCCCGACGCCGTGACCGTGCTCCACAAGCCCGGCGGGCTGGATCACCTGAACCACGACGTGGGCATTTTCCTGACGGACGACCGCCCCTATTATCTTGGCATTTTTACATGGGATGGCCCCGCGCTGGACGGTCAGCCCCAGCAAAACCGGCTCATCGGGCAGCTGTCCCGGATGATCTACGACGCTATGAAGGGAGAGAAATAAATGAAAGCCATTGTAAACGTCCCCATCTGCGCCCTGCTGGCCGCCCCCACCCGGGAAAGCACGCTGGAAGACGAAGCGCTGTACGGCATGGTGGTGGACATTCTGGAAGAACCTGCCCCCGGCTGGTACCGCGTCCGCACCCATTACCGCTATGAGGGTATCGTCTCCGCCGATGATCTGATCGTCGGCGACGCGGCCGCCGACGCCTGGGCGGCGCTGCCCAAGAAAATTGTCCGCAATAAGAACTTTTGCGACGTTCTCTCCGCCCCCAAGGTTCAGGGGTGGATCATGGCAACCCTTCCCCGGGGCGGCATTCTCTCCCCGGTGGGTCAGCCGGAAAAGGGCTGGCAGCAGGTGCGTCTGGCGGATGGCCGAACGGGCTTCGTCCCGGAAAGCATCCTCGGAGAGTACTATACCGCGCCCCTGTCTCAGGACGAGGAAACCCTTCGTCAGGCACTGGTGGATGCCGCCATGCTCTATCGGGGCACCCATTACCGCTGGGGCGGCAAGTCCCCCATGGGCATTGACTGCTCCGGTCTGGTGTCCACGGCCTATATGCTCTGCGGCATTCTTATTTACCGGGACGCCCATATCATGGAGGACTTTCCCATTCACGAAATTTCCCTGGAACATGTAAAACCCGGCGATCTGCTGTTCTTCCCCGGCCATGTCGCCATGTACTTAGGTCACGGCCGCTACTGCCACAGCACCGGCCGCAGCGGGGACAACGGCTTCGCCCTCAACTCCCTGAACCCCGGCGACCCCGACTACCGGGCAGACCTGAAAGCCGCCATCACTCAGGTTGGCTCCTACTTTTGATTTAATAAGGAAAGCGAGATAAAATAAATGAAAGTATTTTTAAGTGCAGACATGGAAGGCACCTGCGGCATCGTCTCCTGGCCGGAGACGGAGCGCACCACCCCCTTTGACTACAGCCCCGCCCAAAAGCAGATGACCCGTGAGGTCGCCGCCGCCTGTCAGGGCGCGCTTTCCGCCGGTGCGGCGGAGGTTCTGGTGAAGGACGCCCACGACTCCGCCCGGAACATCGACCCCGCCGGACTTCCCCGGGGCATCCGCATGAACCGCAGCTGGTCTGGCGACCCCCTGAGCATGATGAGCGGCCTGAATCAGGAGAAATTTGACGCCGTATTTTTCACCGGCTACCACGCCTGGGCAGGCTGCCCCGGCAATCCCCTGAGCCACACCATGAACGGCCGGAACAACCACGTTTTCCTCAACGGCACGCTGTGCAGTGAATTTCTCATCAATTCCTACACCGCCGGATATTACGGCGTCCCCGTGGCGCTGCTCACCGGCGACAAGGCGCTGTGCGACTTTGCCAAAACCCTGATCCCCGCCATCACCACCGTACCCGTGAACGAGGGTCGGGGCGGCAGTGTCACCTCCCTGCACCCCGACGAGGCGGTGGAGCGCATCGAAGCGGCGGCGAAGGAAGCGGTCGCCAAGGCGGCGCAGTGCGTCGTTCCCATGCCGGAGCATTTCCACATGGAGATCGATTTCGTCAAGCACCATGTGGCCTACTCCAAGAGCTTCTATCCCGGTGCGACCCTGAAAGATGACAAATTCGTCTGCTTCGACTCCGACGACTGGTACGAGGTTCTGCGGTTCTGCCACTTCGTTCTCAGCGACGGTTAATTCCAAAAGCACGGCTCGAAAGCCGTGCTTTTGCCTTGCAAATTGCATTTTTTGTGCTATAGTAAAAGAAAAAAGGAGAAAGACAGATGAGCAAAGAATTCCTTTACACCCTGCTTGACAGCATGTCCGTTTCCGGCCACGAAATTCCGCTGCAAAAGAAGGTCATCGCCGAGATGACCCCCCACTGTGACAAGATCATCACAGATTATACCGGCAACGTCGTCTGCGTGCTGAACCCCGACGCACCCTTCAAGGTGATGCTGGCCGCTCACATTGACGAGATCGGTCTGATCGTCACCCACATCCAGCCCGACGGCCTGCTTCGTGTGTCCAAGTCCGGCGGCATTTTCCCCGGCGTTTATCCCGGCCATCAGGTGGCCGTCCACGGCTATGCCCAGACCGTCTACGGCGCGGTCGTCCGCAGCAAGGACATGGACAAGGCCGACCTGAAAGCGGACGAGCTGTACATCGACATCGGCGCGAAGGACGCCGCTGACGCCCGGAAATACGTGCAGGAGGGCGACCCCGTCCACATGAACACCTACCATCAGGAAATGCTCAACGGCTTCCTCTCCGCCCGGGGCATTGACGACCGGGGCTGCGCCTACATCATTCTGGAAGCCCTGAAACGGGCAAAGGCCATGGGCTGCTCTGTAGGCGTTTACGCCGCCACCACCGTGGGCGAAGAAACCACCGGCCGGGGCTCCCACTGGGTCGGCTCTGCCATCCGTCCCGACGTTGCCATCGTCACCGACGTCACTTTTGCCTCCGATTATCCCGGCGTGGACGCCAAGGCGTCCGGCGAGGTGAAGCTGGGCTGCGGCGGCGTACTGTGCAACAGCTCCATCGGCAGCCGGAAGGTCAACGACCTAATGAAAGCCGTGGCAAAGGAGCATAACATCCCCTACCAAATCGAGTCCTACATGGGCAGAACCTACACCGACGCGGACAACCTCCACGTCACCGGCACCGGCGTGGTCACGGCGCTGCTGTCCCTGCCCCTGCGGTACATGCACTGCCCCTGCGAGGTGTGCCACATGGACGACATCGAAAACTGCATTGAGCTGCTGGCGCAGTTCCTGTGCCGCATCGATGAGCATATTGATCTCGACCCCTTTCACTGATCTCAAAATCTAAAACAGGGAGGAAACCATCATGACTTATCAGGAAGTTCTTGAAAACGCACGTGCGGTTCTCAGCAAAAACTGCAAGGCCTGCCCCGTCTGCAATGGCAAAGCCTGCGGCAACCACATTCCCGGCCCCGGTGCCAAGGGCGTTGGCGACACCGCCATCCGCAACTATGAAAAGTGGCAGGACATCCGCGTTAACATGAACACCATTCACCCCTGTGTGACGCCGGATACCTCTCTGAATCTGTTCGGCAAAACCTTCCGCTACCCCTTCTTTGCAGGCCCCGTGGGCGCCGTCACCGTCCACTACAGCGACAAATATGACGACATGGCTTACAACAACATTCTCGTAAAAGCCTGTGCCGACAATGGCATTGCCGCCTTCACCGGCGACGGGCTGAACGGCGAGGTCATGAAGGTCGCTTGCAAGGCCATCGCCGCCTCCGGCGGCACCGCCATCCCCACGGTGAAGCCCTGGAACCTGGAGACCATTCGGGAAAAGCTGGGCTATTGCCGGGAATCCGGCTGCTTCGCCGTGGCTATGGACATTGACGCGGCGGGTCTGCCCTTCCTGAAAAACATGAATCCCCCGGCGGGCAGCAAGACCGTGGAGCAGCTGGCCGAGATCGCCGGAATGGTCGGAAAGCCCTTCATCGTCAAGGGCATCATGACCGTGGCAGGCGCGCTGAAAGCCAAAGAGGCCGGGGCTTCCGCCATCGTGGTGAGCAACCACGGCGGCCGCGTCCTCGACCAATGCGCCGCCACTGCCGAAGTTCTGGCGGACATCGTGGACGCCATGAATGGCAGCGGTGTGAAGATCTTCGTGGACGGCGGCATCCGCAGCGGTGTGGACGTCTTCAAGGCGCTGGCGCTGGGCGCCGACGCGGTGCTCATCTGCCGGCCTTTCGTTCCCATGGTCTACGGCGGCGCCGAGGAAGGCGTGAAGCTTTACATCGAGAAGATCGGCGCGGAGCTGAGCGACACCATGGCCATGTGCGGCGCGGAGAATCTGGCGTCCATCAATCGGGATATGGTGCTTGTGAAGTAACATCGTCTGCGTTCCCTCTCCCGGATACCGGAATACGGTATCCGGGAGGTTTTTCGCTGGATTCAAAGAAAAAATGCCCTTTCTTTTTTCTGAAATCTATGGTAAAATATACGGACTTTCTATAGGAGGCCGGATTATGACACATTTTTTGCTGCGTCTCTTTGTTAAAAACGCCGACCAGACCAGCGACCCCAAAGTGCGCGCCGCCGTGGGTACTCTGTCCGGGATCGTGGGCATTCTCTGCAATTTCTTCCTTTTCCTCGGGAAAGTCATTATCGGCACCCTGTCCGGCTCCGTTTCCATCACTGCTGACGCCATGAACAACCTGTCCGACGCGGCCAGCTCCATTGTGACGCTGGTTGGCTTCAAGCTGGCGGAACAGCCCGCCGATGCGGAACACCCCTACGGCCACGCCCGGTTTGAATACCTGTCCGGTCTGGTGGTCTCCGCCATGATCGTCATTATCGGCTTCGAGCTGGCAAAGACCTCCGTGGGGAAAATCCTCTCCCCGGTGCCGGTGGTGTTTTCCGCCCCGCTGGCGGCGGTGCTGGTGCTGTCCATCGCCGTCAAGCTGTGGCTGTGCCTGTTCAACCGGACGCTGGGCAGGAAAATCAACTCCACCACTTTGCTCGCAACCTCCGAGGACAGCCGCAACGACATCATCACCACCGCCGCCGTCCTGCTGGCCGCCGTCATCGAGGCCGTTTCCGGGCTGTCCATTGACGGCTTCGTGGGTCTGGCCGTGTCGCTGTTCATTCTCTACAGCGGTGCCAAGCTGGCGAAGGAGACCATCAGTCCCCTGCTTGGCGAAGCTGCCTCCCCCGAACTTCAATCGCGTATCGTGGACTACATCAGCGCCCAGCCTAAGGTTCTGGGATATCACGACCTGATGGTTCACGATTACGGCCCCGGCCAGCGCTTTGCCACCATCCACGTGGAAATGGACTGCAAGGAAGACCCCATGCAGTGCCACGAGCTGATCGACGACATGGAGCGGGAGTGTCTGAAAAGCCACAACATCCATCTGGTCATTCACTACGATCCCGTGGTAACGGACGACCCGGAGCTGACCCGGCTTCACATTCTCGTGGACGACTTGCTCAGCGAAATGGACGCCCGGCTGAAAACCCACGATTTCCGCATGGTGCCCGGCGGCGGACATACCAACCTCATTTTTGACATTGCCGTGCCTCAGGACACGAAATTTACGAAGTCGGAAATTCAGGATAAGCTTGAGGAAGCGCTTCGCGCCCGGGAGGGCAAGACCTACCACACCATCATCACCTTCGATCCCATCGCCTTCAATCAGGAATCCTGTGAGCACCAATAACCGTCGATTTTCGGCAGATTCAATTTCTCGTCTTGCACTTTTCCAAAAAGCCGTTATAATATCTCTGCTGATAGAAAGAAGGTGCTCATTTGAACCAGACGAACAGGAACATGCTGGAAGGGCCTCTGTTTCCGAATATCATCCGGTTTACCATTCCCATTATTCTGACCAGCGTTTTACAGCTGCTTTTCAACGCGGCGGACCTCGTGGTGGTGGGGCAGTTCTGCGGCAGCGTGTCCGTCGCCGCGGTGGGCGCTACCGGTTCCATTACCGGTCTGCTGGTCAATTTCTTCATCGGCTTGTCCGTAGGCGCGGGCGTGGCCGTCGCCCACGGCCTTGGCGGCCGGGAAAATCAGGTCGTTCACCGCACTGTGCATACCGCGCTGCCCACCGCCATCTTAAGCGGCGCGATCCTGACGGTCGCCGGCCTTACCTACTCCGAGACGTTTCTTATCATGATGGGGACACCTGATACCGTACTGCCCCTCTCCACCGTTTACATGCGGATCATCTTCTGCGGCGTCACCTTTAACATGGTGTACAATTTCTGTGCCTCCATTCTCCGCGCCGCCGGTGATACCAAAAGCCCGTTGGTCTTCCTGCTGTTCGCGGGCATCCTGAACGTGATTTTGAATCTGGTTTTCGTCATCCAGTTCCAGATGAATGTGGCCGGTGTGGCGCTGGCGACCATCATTTCTCAGGCGGTTTCCTCCGTGCTGGTGGTCATCGCTCTGATGCGCAGAACCGACGCCTGCAAGCTATACCTTAACAAGCTGCGCTTTTACAAGCCCCAGCTGGCGAAAATTCTCCGCATCGGACTGCCTGCGGGCATCCAGAGCGCCCTGTTCGCCATTTCCAACGTGCTGATCCAGTCGTCGGTAAACTCCTTCGGTGATGTTTTCATGTCCGGCAACGCGGCGGCAAGCAACCTTGAGGGCTTCGTCTATGTCTGTCTCAATGCGTTCCACCAGTCCGCCGTCAATTTTGTCGGGCAGAACGCCGGCGCGAAGCAGTACCGCCGGGTGCGGCAGACCCTGTGGATCTGTCTGGGGTGCGTTACGGTGGTGGGACTGGTGCTTGGGTCGCTGGTCTACGTGTTCGGCCCCTCGCTGCTCTCCATTTACATCACCGACTCCCCGGAAGCCATCTCCTATGGCATGACCCGTCTGGCCTTCATCTGCCTGCCCTATTTCACATTCGGCATGATGGACGTGACCACCGGCGCGCTTCGGGGCATCGGCGCGTCCTTTGTTCCCATGATGATCTCCGTTCTCGGCGTGTGCGGCTTGCGCATCGTCTGGATCTACACCATTTTCCAGATTCC
>ERZ773241.772-NODE-772-length-34743-cov-12.921298_pt1 | contig 34743 bp, 29 predicted proteins | sample MGYA00580989_ERZ773241 | MGnify/ENA primary metagenome ERZ773241 (study PRJEB29015, sample SAMEA2737804) | human gut metagenome | biome: human gut; feature: human-associated habitat; material: faeces | place: China | collected 2012 ... | reverse complement strand
GGATGTTGTCGCAATGTTGTATGCCTTTGCAATAACGGTTGCAAGCGCAAGACCGAGCATGTTCATTGCCGTACCGACAAGCGTCTGATCCGCCTTGAAATTAATGCTTGCCACGGCAAGAAGCAGCGAGTATATCATGCCCGCCGCAATTGAAGCCGCAACCGTCAGCAGCAGTATCACAATCCCGGGCAATTGCGGTGAAAGGTTGTGAAGCACCATCACGCCGCCCAACGCGCCGATCACCATTATGCCCTCAAGCCCGATGTTGATAATGCCCGAGCGTTCCGAAAAGCAGCCGCCGAGTGCGACAAGCAGCAAAACGGACGAAAAAACGAGCGTGTATTGAATCAAAAGCATCATCAGTTTTGTTCCTCCTTTGTTTCTGTTCCCAACGCTGCCGGTTCGGCCTTGGCCGTTTGTTTTTTGTTTTTCCCGTCAATGCGCGCATTCATGCGAAGCTTAAAGAACAGCACAAAGCCGCAGAGATAAATGATGATGGAAGAGATCAGATCGGAGATCTGCGCGCAGTACATGGACTTATCCACATACGCGCCGCCCGCCGTGATGTGCTGGATAAAGAACGAGGCGAGCACGGTGCCGATGGGGTTCAATCCGCCGAGGAAGGCCGCGGCGATGCCGTTGAAGCCCATCGCGGGGACGGAGGAGGTGGAGCACTGCCACTGCTCATAGCCGGTGAGGTAGAGCATCGCCGCGCCCATGCCGGCGAGCGCGCCGGAGATCATGAGGCTGAGGATGATGTTGCGCTTTTCCGCCATGCCGCAGTATTTGGCGGCATTCTTGTTGTAGCCGGTGGCCTTGAGCTCATAGCCGAACTTCGTCTTTTCCAGTACGACCCACACGAGGATCGCCATCAGCACGGACAGCGGGATCGCGAGACCGACGTACTGGTTGTTGTTGAACAGCGCGCCGAGCCCCAGCGAGGGCAGCACGGCGGATTCGTTGATGTGTGCGAGCACCTTGGTGTAGGGGCTGGCGTCCTCCTTCACCGTGGTGAGGAGCATATTGGTCAGATACAGCACGATCCAGTTGAGCATGATGCCGGAAATGACCTCGTTGACGTTGCAGTAGGACTTGAGCAGGCCGGAAATGCCGCCGAGGATCGCGCCGCCGCAAATGGCGAGCAGCATACACGGAAGCCAGCTCCAGCCGAGGCCGAGCGCCGCGTACAGGCTCAGCGCCACGCCGGCGCAGTACTGTCCGGCTGCACCGATGTTAAAGAGGCCCACCTTGTAGGCAAACAGAATCGCCAGCGCGCACATCAGCAGCGGCGCGGTCTTGACGAGCGTGTTGCCGAAATATTTCAGCTGCGAGGCGGGGCGGTTGTAGGTCATAAAGTTCTTGATGACCGTAAGAATGGCCTCACCCGCACCCGCGGGATTGATGAGCAGCAGCACGAGGTAGCCGAGGAACAGTCCCAGCACGATGCACAGGAGGGAGGCCAGCAGCGACTGGAAGCCGCTGCTTTTGAAAATATTCTTTTTCATGCCTTCACCTCATCTCTCTTCGCGCCTGCCATGTAGAGGCCCAGCTCCTCCTGCGTGGTCTTTTTCGGGTCGAGCTCGCCGACGATCTCGCCCTCGTACATCACGAGGATGCGGTCGGGCACGTCCATGACCTCGTCCAGCTCCAGACTCACGAGCAGGACCGCCTTGCCCTCGTCGCGCTGCGCGACGAGCTGGCGGTGGATGTATTCGATGGCGCCGACGTCCAGACCGCGGGTCGGCTGCACGGCGACGAGCAGCTCGGGATCCTTGTCGATCTCGCGGGCGACGATGGCCTTCTGCTGGTTGCCGCCGGACATGCTGCGGGCAATGGTGATGGGGCCCTGACCGGAACGGACATCGTACTGGTCGATGAGCTTTTCGGCGTAGGTGCGGATGTTCCTGCGGCGCAGGAAGCCCGCCTTGTCGGTGAACTCCGGCTCAAAGTAGCGCTGGAGCACCATGTTGTCCTCGAGCGAATAGTCGAGCACAAGGCCGTGCTTGTGCCGGTCCTCGGGGATGTGGCTCATGCCCATCACGCTGCGCTGGCGGATGGACGCATGGGTGATGTCCTTACCGCAGAGCTTGACGGAGCCGGAAACGAGCGGCTCCAGGCCGGTCAGGCCGTAGACGAACTCCGTCTGGCCGTTGCCGTCGATGCCGGCAAGGCAGACGATCTCGCCGCGGCGGACCTTGAGCGAAACGTTCTTGACGGCATTGTTCTTGTGGAGCTTGGAGGCCATGGTCATGCCCTCCACCTCGAGCACGTCCTCGCCGGGCTCGGACGGCTTCTTGTCCACATGGAAGCTGACGCTGCGGCCGACCATCATGGCGGACAGCTCCTCCGCCGTGGTGTTGGCGGTCTCGACCGTGCCGATGTACTTGCCCTTGCGCAGCACCGAGCAGCGGTCCGCGACCGCCATGATCTCGGCGAGCTTGTGGGAGATGAAGAGGATGCTCTTGCCCTCGGCGGCGAGGTTGCGCATGATCTGCATGAGCTCGTCGATCTCCTGCGGGGTGAGGACAGCGGTCGGCTCGTCGAAGATCAGGATCTCGTTTTCGCGGTAGAGCATCTTGAGGATCTCGGTGCGCTGCTGCATACCGACGGTGATGTCCTCAATGAGCGCGTCGGGGTCAACGTGCAGACCGTACTTCTCGCTCAGGGCGAGGACCTTTTCGCGGGCCTCGGCCTTTTGCAGAAAGCCGTGCTTCGTGGGCTCCACGCCCATGATGATGTTGTCGAGCACGGTGAAGCATTCCACCAGCTTGAAGTGCTGGTGGACCATGCCGATGCCGAGCGCGTTGGCATCGTTCGGGTCCTTGATGGACACGACCTGTCCATCCTTTTTGATGATGCCCTCCTCGGGCTGGTACAGACCGAAGAGCACGCTCATGAGCGTGGACTTGCCCGCACCATTTTCGCCCAACAGGGCGTGGATCTCGCCCTTTTTGAGCTGAAGTGTAATGTTGTCGTTGGCGATAATACCGGGGAATCGTTTGGTGATGTTGAGCATCTCAATGGCATACGGTGATCCCAAGATGTTTCGCCCTCCTTCCGTTTTGATGGCCCGCCGCGTTTGGGATGTGCGGGGACGGAAACCATGAATATCTTACAGTATACTATACCTGTGCCGATAAAGCAAAGTCAATTTGGCAAAATCGTATGATTTTTTCGTTTTCGGCAAAAAAAGAGAGACGGGCGGCTGCCCGTCTCTCCGTATGTACTTGCGATAAAGCGCTTAGCCCTTGATGGAGCCCTGATCGTCGACCGTGATGACGGTGGCGAAGTCGGCAGCACTAACATCGCTGCTGGTGTTGTTGCTGACGGTGATCTTGCCGTCGAACATATCCTTCACCATGGCCTTATAGTCGTCCTGCGTGAAGCTGTCGGACCACTGGGTGCCGTCGCCCATGGGGATCTGAACGTAGTTCGCCTCGGGATCGGTGCCGGAGACAAGACCCAGCGTCTCGATCTTGCCGACATACTTGTCCCAGTTGCCGTTGACGATAACGTCGGTGAGGGTGTCATAGGTCGCGGGATAGAGGCCCTTCATGGCGGAGGTGACGGTCATGCCGTCCACGCCGGCATACTTGGCGATGACACCCGCCTGATCGACGTCAACGCCGATGACCTTGGCGCCCACCTTCTTGGCAGCGTCAACCGCGGAGGTGTAGATGCCGCCGCCGCAGGCGAAGACGACCTCGGTGCCGCCCTGATACCAGGTATCCATCACAGCGGTGATGTCGGCGTCGCCGAAGAACTGGCCGCCGTAGATGTAGTTGACCTTGACATCGGTGAGACCCATGTCGGCCGCAGCGGCGTCAACGCCCTGCACGAAGCCGTAGCCGTAACGGACGACCGCGGGAACAGCCATGCCGCCGAGGAAGCCGAGGCTCTTGTAGCCGAGCTTTACAGCCGCGTAGCCCGCCATGTAGCCGCAGAGCTCTTCCTGATAAACCGCGCAGTAGACGTTGCTCATGTCAACGTACTTGCTGAGGTCCCAATTCTCGGGGGTGTAGTCGTAGGCTTCGCCCGCCTTGGCAACGGCGGTCTCGAGCAGATCGCCGGCGGCGACGTCGAGCGCGATGAACTTCACATCGGGGAACTCGGGAGCAGCCTCAACGATGGCGCCGCCGAAGGCATAGCCGGGCATGACGATGACGTTGAAGCCTTCGTCAACGGCCTTTTCGATCATGGCGACACGGTCGGCGGTGTTATCGCCGGCGGGCCTGAAGTAGCTGAACTCGATGCTGTTGTCCTCGGCAAACGCCTTGCAGGCCTCATAGGTGGTCTGGTTGAAGGACTGGTCGGTGATGTCACCGTAGTCGGTGATCATAGCGACCTTGTACTCGACCTTAGTCTGGGGATCGTCGGGCGTATCGGGCGTGTCGGGGGTGGGGTCCTTCTGACCGCAGGCTACGAGCGCGAGGACCATAGCCAGGGAGAGAAGAAGAGCAAAGAACTTCTTCATAGTGCAAACCTTCCTTACAATTTTTTGAAATCATATCATGGACATGACATCGAGCGTATTATAGCAAGATTTTTTCAAAAGGGCAAGTCATATTTGCTGAAAAGTGTGAATTTTTGGCAAATCCTTCATGGTAAAAACGCACAAAGAGAGACCGCAGACGCGGTCTCTCTTTGCTCAGTATTGGAAAATGCTGCCGCCGACGAACTCGCGCACGATGGAGTCGCGCGGGACGTAATCGGTTTTGAGCGGCGGAACGGAGTTGACGACCTCGAAGAGGTCGGTCAGCCCGTGCTCGTCGATGAAGGCGTCGTCAAGCTGGGTGTAGAACTCGGGGATCTCCTTGAGATAGCGCGCGAGGATGCACGGCTCGTAGTCGTGGAAGGTGTCGATGTGGATGCCCGCGTTGGGCTTATTGGGCATGATATAGTTCCGCTCGCCGCGGTCCACGCTCTCGGCGCGCTCGACCGTCTGGCGCAGGGAGTGCCCGCGGCCCTGATAGTCGCGGATCATGCGGCGCGCCACGCGCAGCTGCTCGGGACGGACGATCTTGTCGTGCGCGGTGATGATGCGCGTGCGGGGCGCGACGTAAACGCCGGTCGCCATGTCGCGCACGCGGTCGAAGATCAGCGGGTTGAGCATGTGGATGCCCTCGGCGATGATAACGGCGTCGCGGTCGCCCTGCATCCTGAACCAGCTGCCGGTGGTGCCGCTCTTGAAATCATAGATGGGCAGCTCGACCTCCTCGCCGTCGGACAGGCGGTGGATGCAGTCGATGAGCAGGTCGCGGTTCACGCACAGGGGGGATTCCCAGTCCGTCAGCTCCGGCGGACGGTCGGCGAGCGGCAGGAAGAAATTATCCATGCTCAGCAGGCACACCTTTACGCCGAGGTTTTCCAGGTACGCCTTCAGGCGCATGGCGGTGGTGGTCTTGCCGCTGCCGCTCGGGCCGGTCAGGCAGACGAGCGGCTTTTTGCTCTTGTTCATCAGGATGCTCGCCGCGGCGGCGCTGATCTTGTCGTGAAAGACCTCCTCGCAGCGCAGGACAAAGCGCGTGTCGTCGCGCATGGCCTCGGTGATGTTTTCAATGTCGATGACTCGCATGGGGAAAACGCTCCTTATTCTTTGTTCTCCATCTTGACCGCGACCTCGAGCGCGATCTTCATCATGTTGGTGAAGGTGGTCTGCCGCTCGTCGGCGGAAAGCTCCTCGCCGGTGACGAGGTTATCGGAGATGGAGCAGATGGCAAGCGCGCGCTTGCCGGCGTAGGCGGCGGTGCAGTAGAGGCCCGCCGCCTCCATCTCGACCGCCATCACGCCCATTTTGCCGAAGCGGGCGTTGCGGCCCGCCGCGTCATAGAAAGTGTCGGAGGAATAGAGGTTGCCGACGGGCATCTTCACGCCCAGTTCCTTTGCGCTCTCCACCGCGGCGGAGAGCAGCTCGTAGTCGCAGATGGGGGCGAAAGTGCCGCCGAGCTCATACTGGCCGGCGAAGTCGGAATTGGTGCAGGCGCCCATGCCGGCGCACACGCTGCCAAGCTCCATATCCGCGCGCATCGCGCCCGCGGAGCCGACGCGGATGATGTTCTCCACGCCGTAGTGGGTGTAGAGCTCGTTGGAGTAGATGGCGATGGACGGGATGCCCATGCCGCTCGCCATCACGCTCACGCGCACGCCCTTGTAGGTGCCGGTGTAGCCCTGCACGCCGCGGACATTGTTGACGAGCTGCGGGTTTTCCAAAAAGGTCTCCGCGATGAACTTTGCGCGCAGGGGGTCGCCGGGCATGAGCACGGTCTTGGCGAAATCGCCGTTTTGGGCATTGTTATGAGGGGTGGGCATGGCTTATTCTCCTTTCTCCATCGCCTTGACGGCCTTGACGATGCGGCTGGTGCCGAGACGGTCCGCGCCGAGCTTGAGGAAGTCCTCGGCGTCCTGCAGATTGGCGATGCCGCCGGCGGCCTTGATCTTCTTGCCGTTCGTCATGTGCGCCGCCATGAGCGCTACGTCCTCGCGCGTCGCGCCGCCCCCGCCGAAGCCGGTGGAGGTCTTGATATAGTCCGCCGCGGAGTTGGACACGACCTCGCAGAGCTTGATCTTCTCCTCGTCCGTGAGCATACAGGTCTCGATGATGACCTTGAGGATGTTGCCGTGGCAGGAGATCTTCACGGAATTGATCTCCTGCAAGATTTTATCGTACTGGCCTTCCTTGACCCAGCCGAGGTTGATGACCATGTCGATCTCGGTCGCGCCGTCGGCTACGGCGGACTCAGCCTCCATGCACTTGATGCCGCTGGGAACGTAGCCGTTGGGGAAGCCGATGACCGTGCACACGGGCAGCTGACCGAAGCCGTAGTGCTGCTGCTCGGCGATGTAGTGCGCGGCGTGGGCGACGTAGGTCTGCGGGATGCAGACGCTCGCGCAGCCGTACTTGATGCCGTCGTCGCAGATCTGGCGGATCTCCTCCCAGGTGGCGGTGGGGGCGAGCAGGGTATGGTCAACGTGACGGAGAATTTCTTTCACATCCATAGTATATGGTATCCTTTCCAAGAAAAATAGATTCCGCAAAGGGGAATGATTTCCTGTTTATCAGTGTAGCACAGTGACTGCAAAAAAGCAAGCGCGCCCCATTCGGTCACATGACCGCGTGTGTCGGGCCGCACGGTGCAGGGAGATAAGAAGGCGGCCCTTATGGGCGCAGAAGAAAAAGGAGACCTCAAAAGAGGTCTCCTTTTCATTTTCAGAAGTCGGCAGACGCTTCTCAGCACTTCTCGAACACGGTGGCAACGCCCTGGCCGCCGCCGATGCAGAGGGTGGCAAGACCCTTCTTGGCCTCGGGGCGCTTGAGCATCTCGTGCAGGAGGGTGACGATGATGCGCGCGCCGGAGCAGCCGACGGGGTGACCGATGGAGATGGCGCCGCCGTTGACGTTGACCTTGCTCATGTCGAAGTGCAGCTCACGCGCGACGGCGATGGACTGCGCGGCGAAGGCTTCGTTGGCCTCAACGAGGTCGATGTCGTCGATGGTCACGCCGGCCTTGGCCATGGCCTGACGGGAGGCGGGAACGGGACCGACGCCCATGATCTTGGGATCGACGCCGCCCTGGCCCCAGCCGATGAGCTTCGCCATGGGCTTGAGGTTATACTTCTTGACGGCCTCGCCGGAGGCGAGAACGATGGCGGCAGCGCCGTCGTTGATGCCGGAGGCGTTGCCGGCGGTCACGCGCTGAACGTGCTTGCGGGTATCCGCCTCATGGATCTCGGTGGGCTGGAAGGTGTGGACGATCTGGTCCTCAACGCCCTCGGGGCCGACCGGGAACGCACCCTTGAGCTTGGCAAGGCCCTCGGGCGTGGAGCCGGCGCGGGGGAACTCATCCTTCTTGAACTCGACGATCTCCTTCTTGACCTTGACGGGAACGGGAACGATCTCGGCATCAAAGCGGCCGGAGGCCTGCGCGGCCTCGGTCTTCTGCTGGGAAGCAGCGCCGAAGGCGTCAAGCTCCTCGCGGGTGATGCCCCAAACGTCGCAGATGTTCTCGGCGGTGGTGCCCATGTGGTAGTTGTTGAACGCATCCCACAGGCCGTCCTTGATCATGGTGTCGACGAGCTTCTTGTCGCCCATGCGGGCGCCCCAGCGGGCGTCGGTAGAGGCATAGGGAGCGGCGCTCATGTTCTCGGTGCCGCCGCAGACAATGATGTCGGCGTCGCCGGCGAGGATGGCGCGGCCGGCCTCGATGACGGACTTCATGCCGGAGCCGCAGACCATGCCGACGGTGTAGGCAGGAACGGAGTAGGGTAGGCCCGCGCCCACGCCGACCTGACGGGCGACGTTCTGACCGAGGCCGGAGGTCAGGATGCAGCCGAACATCAGCTCATCGACGTTCTCGGGAGCGACGTTGGCACGCTTGAGGGCTTCCTTGACAACGATGGCGCCCAGCTCGGCGGCGGGGGTATTCTTCAGGGAACCGCCAAAGGAGCCGACCGCGGTACGGCAGCAATTCACGACATAGAGTTCTTTCATGGGATATCTCCTTTTTCATAAAAATTTTGGTATTCCGCAGAGGGAATCATTTTCGTCTTGATTATACAACAGGCGCGTATGAAAAATCAACTGCAAAATTTCATTTTCCCGTGCAAAAATTGACGCTTTTCCTGCATTTTGTTAAATTATTAACAGTTTTGCAGCATTTCCTGCGTCTTTCTCAGCTTTCGGCTGTTTCCTGCCCGTTTTCCGTCGCGGTGTCGTCTGCCGTATCGCCGTCCGCGTCGGTGTCCATCAGCAGCGAGAAGGCGTCATAAATATCGACGAGGTCCAGCGCCTCGACCGCCGGATTCATCTCCACCGCGGCGTCCTCGATGCGGCTTTCGAGCAGGCCACTGAAATAGGTCTCGCGCACCGCGTCCACAGCCTTCGCCTCATCGAGCGGCTTGCGGAGAATGATGTGGTAGCCGTAGTAGCTCTCCACGATCTCGCTGACCCCACCCTCGCCGAGCGCGGCGGCAGCACTCTCAAACTCCTCGACCATCTGGCCGGAGCCGAAGGTGTAGCCCTCAGGGTTGCCCGCGCGGCCGGAGTCCTCGCTGTACTCGTCGGCAAGCTCGGTGAAGTAGCCAATCAGATCGTCGCCCGTGTAAGCATCCAGCTTGGCCTTGAGCTCCTCCGCCAGCGCCTTCTTCTCCGCCTTGGTCTCGTCGTCCAGCTCCTGATAGGTGGACATATCGCGCGTGAGCAGCAGGATGTGGTCGGCGGTCATGTAGCCCTGCTCGGCGGCATAGGCGATCAGCTGCTCGTCGGTGGCGTAAAGGCTGCTGCCCTCGGTCGCCGCCAGCTCCTCGAGCGCACTGTAGAGGTAGTCCGAGCGGCACATCCGGTCATAGGTCTCCTCGCTCAGGCCCAGCTTGGCGAGCTCGGCACGGTAGCTTTCCTCGCCGCCGAGGCTCTCGACGGTCTCCGCGCGTTCAGCCTCCAGCTCGCTGAGCGCAGCTTCGTCAAGGATGACGTTGTTCTCCTGCGCCAGCTTCTCGATGACGGCAAAGCTCTTCGTGTTCTCTAAAATGCTGTCCTTCGTCACGTCAAGCACCGTTTCGCCCTCCTGCAGCTCCATGCTCCAGTCAAGGTCCATGCCGTACATATTCATGTAGCTTTCCATGTAGGAGGCGGCATAGCAGAGGTTATAGAAATACATATCCATCGGCACGTCGATGCCGTCCACCTTCATTGCGACGGCGTCGGGAGCGATGCCGGTCAGCTGATAGCAGACGCCCTCCTCGACCTTGCCCGCGTCAAAGCGGTCCTTGCCGCCGCAGGCGGCCAGCGAGACAAGCAGCGCCAGCGAAAGCGCCGCAGCCAAAATACGTTTCATCTTTGTTTCCTCTTTCTTCCAGATTTTGGTATCACACCGCGCCGCGGGGCGTGGCGCTGCGGGTTCAGGCGCCCTCTGCGGGCGCGATGCTCTCGACCAGCTCGAGCGCTGCAGGAAGCGGCTTCTCGCCCCCTTCGAGCCGCAGTGCGAGCTTCGGCTCGATGCCGGCGGAGAGCGTCAGCCGGCGCTTGTTCTTTCCCATCGCGCAAACGCGCATCACCGCCTCGACCGGCATCTCGCCGCCGAAGGTAAAGGTGATCGTGTCGCCGCGCTGGGAAATGTCGCGGATGCCCGCCGCGCACGCCTCGCCGCGCAGCATGGCGACGTCGAGCAGAGCGAGCGTGCTCGCCGGCGGCTCGCCGTAGCGGTCAAGCAGCTCGTCGAGCAGGTCCTGCGATTCCTCGCGCGTTCGCACCGCCGCGATGCGGCGGTAGATATCCATGCGCTGCTCGGGAGAGGGAATGTAGCTCTCCGGTAGGTTCGCCGAAACGGTCAGGTCCGCCGAGCAGTCCGTGCGGCTCGCCTTCTTCTCGCCGCGCTCCTCGAGCACGGCCTCCTCCAAAAGCTGCAGGTACATATCGTAGCCCACGCTCATCATGTAGCCCGACTGCTCGGGGCCGAGCAGGTTGCCTGCGCCGCGGATCTCGAGGTCGCGCATCGCGATGCGGAAGCCCGAGCCGAACTCTGCGTATTCGCGGATGGCGGTCAGGCGCTTGGCGGCGGCCTCGGTGAGGATCTTGCCCGGGCGGTAGGTCATATAGGCATAAGCGCGGCGCGCGCTGCGCCCGATGCGCCCGCGGATCTGGTGAAGCTGGGCGAGGCCCAGCCGGTCCGCGTCCTCGATGATGAGGGTGTTGACGTTCGGAATGTCGATGCCCGTCTCGATGATGGTCGTGCAGACGAGAATCTGCGCCTCACCGTCGGAAAACTGCTGCATCACATGGCTCAGGCCCTTTTCGTCCAGCTTGCCGTGTGCGACCGCAATGCTGACCTCCTCGCCGAGGAGCTTTTTGAGCTGCGCGGCGCAGCGGTCGATGGTCTCCACACGGTTGTGCAGGTAGTAGACCTGCCCGCCGCGCGAAAGCTCGCGCCGGATGGCTTCGGCGATCACGCCCCAATCGTGCTCGAGTACATAGGTCTGCACCGGCTGACGGTCCTGCGGCGGCATCTCGATGGTGGACATATCGCGGATGCCCGACAGCGCCATGTTCAGTGTGCGCGGAATGGGCGTCGCGGAGAGCGTGAGCGTGTCCACCTGCTTGGAAAGCTCCTTGAGCTTTTCCTTGTGCGTCACGCCGAAGCGCTGCTCCTCGTCGATGACGAGCAATCCGAGGTCCTTGAAGTGCAGCCCCTTTTGCAGCAGCGCGTGCGTGCCGATGAGCAGGTCGATCTTCCCCTCCGCCGCGCTTTGCAAAATCTTTTTCTTCTGCGCCGGCGTCTTGAAGCGCGAGAGCACCTCGATCGTCACCGGAAAGCTGCGGAAGCGGTTGATGGCGGTGACGTAATGCTGCTGCGCCAGCACGGTGGTCGGCACCAGGATCGCCGCCTGCTTGCCGTCGAGCACGCATTTCATCACCGCGCGCAGCGCGACCTCCGTTTTTCCGTAGCCCACGTCGCCGCAAAGCAGGCGGTCCATCGGGCGCGAGCGCTCCATGTCGCTCTTGATCTCCGCGATGGCGCGAAGCTGATCGTCCGTCTCCTCATAGTCGAAGGCGTCCTCAAACTCGCGCTGCCAGGTGGAGTCCGGTGAAAAGGCAAAGCCGGGGCGGCGCTGCCGTTCGGCGTAGAGCTTGATAAGCCCCTTGGCAAGATCCTTCGCCGCGGCCTTGGCGCGGGATTTGGCCTTCGTCCAGTCCGTGCCGCCGAGCTTGTTCAGCTTGACGTGCTCGCCCTCCTCCCCGCCGCCGTGGCTGCCGATGTACTTCGACACCATATCGAGCTGCGTCGCGGGAACGTACAGGCTGTCGCTGCCGGCGTAGGCGATCTTGATATAATCCTTGTCCGCGCCGTCCACGCGGATGCGCTCCATGCCGACAAAGCGGCCGATGCCGTGGCGCTGGTGAACGACGAGGTCACCCGGCGTCAGGTCGGTGTAGGAGCGGAGCTTCTGACGGCTCGAATCCTTTTTCTGCCGCACCGCGCGCGGCGCTTTGCCGCTGACCGGCGCAAGAAGCTGCCCCTCGGTCAGAATGACAAGGCGGAGCTGCGGGTATTCGCAGCCCGCGCTCAGCGCGCCGAGGCCGATGACGGTCTCGCCCGCGGCGGGCAGCGCCTGATCGGAGAGATCGAGCCGTGCGCGCACGCCGCGCTCCTCCAGAAGGCGGTGAAAATTCCTCGCGCGCGTTTCGTTGCCGCAGAGCACCAGCACGCCGCTGCCCGCGGCAAGATAGTGCTCCATGTCCGCGGCGGCGGTCTCAAGGCTGCCGCCGTAGGACGGCAGCTGCCGCGCGTTGATGCTGAGCATCGCCCGCGGCGGGGCCAGATAGCGCGAGGTCGGCAGGCTGTCGCACAAAAGCAGCGGGAAGCTGCCCCGCAGCCGCCGCGTCAGGTCCTCAAGCTCGACCGCGAGCGAGGCGAACTGCCCCGCGAGCGAGCCCTCCTCCAGCAGGATCTTCAGGTCCTCGCCCCATTCAAAGGCGCAGCCCTTCGCGCGCTCCATGACGCGGCTGCCCTCGCAGACGAGCACGATGCTCCCCTCCGGCAGGTAGTCCGCCGCACAGACGGCGGTCGGGTAGGCGGCGGCGAGATAGCGGTCCATGCCGCCGAGCGGCAGGCCCTCGCGCAGGCGGTCCATATCCGTGCGGATCGCTGCGGCGGTCTTTTCCGTCGTCTCCTTTTTTGCCAGCTGCGCCGCGGCGTGCTCCATACGCGCGAGCATCGCGTCCCGTCCGCCCTCGGCGGCAAAGGGCAGCACCTCGGCGGCGGGCAGAACGGTCAGCTCCTCAAGGTTTTTCGTGCGGCGCTGCGTGGCGACGTCAAACTCGCCCATCGCGTCGATCTCGGTATCGAAAAATTCGACACGCACCGGCGCGCTCATCGGGGAATAGACGTCTAAAATGCCGCCGCGCACGGCGAACTGCCCCGCGCCCTCGACCTGCTCGCAGCGGACATAGCCCGCGGCGGTCAGGCGCTCGGCGAGCGCACGCAGGTCGTGCTTCTCTCCGAGCCGGAGCGTGAGCACCGCGTCGCGCAGCGCCGTCGGCGGCAGCGTGCGCTGCATCATGCCGTCCACCGTCGCCACGACGATGCCCGTCCTGCCGAACGCCATGCGGCACAGCGCGTCCAGCCGCTCCTGCTCAAAGCTGTGGGAGGCAGAAACGCGGTCGCGCAGCTGCCATTCGCGGGCAAAGAGCGTCACACATTCCTCTCCTGTCAGGGCGGTGAGGTCCGCGGCCATGCGCCGCGCCTCCTGCTCGTCGGCGCAGAGGACGGCGAGAGGACGCTTGGTCTCCTGCCGCAGCGCCGCGCCGAGCATCGCGCGATGTACGCCGCTCACGCCGCTGACCGCCGCCGGCCCCGTGCCGAAGCGGATGATCTCCTCCAGCTCCCGCAGCTCCGGCAGCGTCATCATTTGCCGGTTCAGCTCCTGCATGAATGTCCCCTCCTTTTTCGCCGCAACGCGCAAAAGGGCGCAGATCGTCCCCGGTCGGACGGTCTGTACCCACACACATCGTTTTCCATGTTCTCCTGAGATGCCCGAAAAGGACTTCTCCTCCGGCAGTATACTACGCCGGAGGAGAAAAGTAAATGAACGAATGATAAACTTTTCGCGCAGGCGGCGTTCTCTCAGTTGAAGCGGTTCTGCGCCTCGGTCACGCCGCGGGAGATGATGCACTCCGCCGCGTCGAGCGCGCGGTCGAGCGCCTCGTCCACGATCTTCTTCTCCTGCGCGGAGAAGCTGCCGATCACCCAGTCCACCATGTCATAGTCCGGATGGCTCGGCGCGCCGACGCCGACCTTCACGCGCGGGAACACATCGGTGCCGAGGTGGGCGATGATATTCTTGATGCCGTTGTGCCCGCCGGCGGAGCCCTTGTCGCGGATGCGCAGCTTGCCGAGCGGCAGCGAAACGTCGTCGTAGATAACGAGCACATGGTCGCTCGGGATCTTATAGAACCGCGCCGCCTCGCCCACCGCCTCGCCGGAGAGGTTCATATAGGTCTGCGGCATCATCAGCAGCACGCGCGCCCCGCCGAATTCGATCAGCTCCGTCAGCGCGCGGAAGCGCAGGCGGTTGCAGCGCAGGCCCTGCTTGTCAATGAGCCGCTCGGCGGCCATGAAGCCGATGTTGTGGCGCGTGTTCTCATACTGCTTGCCGTAGTTCCCCAGACAGACGAGCAGCCACTCCGCGGGACCGGTGACTTTCTTTCCAAAAAACATGACGATAACCCTCGTATAAAAAAGAGCGGCCTTCCGCCGCTCTTTTTTTGAAATGCCCTTAGTTGAACAGCTTTGCGATGGAGATCTCCTGATAGGTGCGCTCGATCGCCTCGGCGAACATGGGCGCGACGGTCAGGTACTTGATGCGGGCCTTGGCCAACTCCGCTTCGCCGACGGGAGCGGGAATGGTATCGAGCAGGGCCAGCTCCTCGATGCAGCTCGCCTCAAGGCGCTCAAGCGCGGGACCGGAGAGAACGCCGTGGCTCGCGCAGGCGTAGACCTTCTTCGCGCCGCCGACTTCAACGACCGCCTTGGCGGCGTTGCAGAGGGAGCCGGCGGTATCGACCATGTCGTCGAAGAGGATGCACTCCTTGCCCTCAACGTCGCCGATGACGTTCATGACCTCGCACTGGTTGGCCTTCTGGCGGCGCTTATCGACGATGGCAAGGTTCATGTGCAGCTTCTGGGCAAAGGTGCGGGCGCGGGCAACGGAGCCGACGTCGGGGCTGACGACGACCATGTCCTCGCAGACAGCGCCGAACTTCTTGGCGTAGTAATCAACGAAGATGGGGTTGCCGAACAGGTTATCCACCGGAATATCGAAGAAGCCCTGGATCTGGTTGGCGTGCAGGTCCATGGTCAGCACGCGGTCAACGCCCGCGGCGACGAGCATATTGGCAACGAGCTTGGCGGAGATGGGATCGCGGCTCTTGGCCTTGCGGTCCTGACGGGCATAGCCGAAGTAGGGCATGACCGCGGTGATGCGGCCCGCGCTGGCGCGGCGGCAGGCGTCGACCATGATGAGCAGCTCCATGAGGCTGTCGTTGACGGGCTTGCAGGTGGACTGGATGAGGAACACGTCGCTGCCGCGCACGGTCTCATACAGAGAGACGGAGGCCTCGCCGTCCGCGAAGCTCTTGACCTCGCTCTCGCCGAGCTTGGTGCCGATGATCTTGCAGATGTCCGCTGCGAGCTTGGGGTTGGCGTTGCCGGTGAAGATCTTGATGTCCTTGCCGTGAGAAATCATTGTTTCCACTCTCCCTTGGTAATTTTTTTATGTAAAAGTTTTTACTTTTCCTTCTTGCCGAGCAGGGCGCGGCGGCGGGCCGCCCACCCCTCCTTGACCGTCTGCTTCGTGCGGGCGAGCGCCAGCGCGTCGGCGGGCACATCGTCCGTGATGGTGGAGCCGGCGGCGATGTAGCTGCCCTCGCCCACCTTGACCGGCGCGACCAGATTGGTGTTGCAGCCGATGAAGCTGTCATCCCCGATGGTGCAGCGGTATTTTTTGAAGCCGTCGTAATTCGTCGTGACCGTACCGCAGCCAAAATTCACGCGCTCGCCGCAGTCGCTGTCGCCGACGTAGGTGAGGTGCGAGATCTTCGTGCCGTTACCGATGACGGAGTTCTTGATCTCCACGAAGTCGCCAACCTTGACGTGGTCGCCGATGGTCGAATTGGGCCGCACATAGGCGAACGGTCCCACGGTCGTATGGCTGCCGATGGCGCTCTCGTTCGTCTGCGAGGCGTTGATCTCCGTAAAGTCGCCCACGGTGCAGTCGCGCACCATGGCGTTCGGGCCGATCGTGCAGTGCTCGCCGATGACCGTCTCGCCGCGCAGGATGGTCCCGGGCAGGAGCGTCGTTCCCACACCGATCTTCACGCGCGGGTCGATGTAGACGCTGTTCGTGTCCATGACAATCACGCCGTTCGCCAGATGCTTTTCCATGATCTTCTGGCGGCACATCGGCTGCGCGGCGCGCAGCTCCTCGGTGTCGCCCACCGGCAGGAAGCCCTTGGAGATCTCACAGCCCTTGGGGAACGCGGCAAACGCGCCGTGCTCGCGCAGCACGTCGCAGCAGGCGTCCGCCGGAGCGGAATACACCGCGCCGCCGGAGAACACGCCCACCGGCAGCACCACGCCGTTGACGATCAGAACGCTGCCCGTTTCGCCCTCAAGGAGCTTCAAAAGCTCCTCCGCGTGCTTCGCGCCGTCAACAAAGGTGACGTCCGCCTCCTTGGGCAGATAAGGCTTCATCCGCTCCTGCGCGGAGACGTCGGAGACAATAAAAAGCCGCTCAATGCCGCGCCCGCACAGCTCCGCGCACATCCACGTCAGGACGGGGCAGAACAAAATGGGCTGCAGCATCAGCGGCGTCTTCTCTTCGGTACAGGCGATGTTGTCCGGCATGAAAAGCACGGCGATCTTCTGGTCCATCGGATAGTCTCCTCCTTTGCGTCCACTTCTATTTTTATCTGTATTATACCAAACCTTTTTGAAAAATCCACCTTTTCCTGCAATTTTCCCAAAAAGTTTTTCATGCTCTGCATGAATTCATGCAATGCGCAAAATAATGTTAAAGAAAGTAAGTTTTATGGTTGATTTCGTAAACTTTAAGAGGTATAATAAGCAGACTTTCGGAAAAAGGTGGGATGGTTCCGTGCTGAATATCGTGCTCGTTGAGCCGGAGATCCCGCAGAATTGCGGCAACATCGCGCGCACCTGCGCCGCGACCGGTTCGCGGCTGCACCTCGTCAAACCGCTCGGTTTCGACATTTCCGACCGCGCCGTCAAGCGCGCGGGGCTGGACTACTGGCATCTGGTCGAGGTCAGCACCTACGAAAACCTCGCCGACCTCTTTGAACAGCACCCCGAGGCCGCCGCGGACTGCTGGCTCGCCACGACCAAGGCGCCGCAGGACTACTGCGAGGCGGAATTTCACGACGGCTGCTGGCTCTTCTTCGGCAAGGAGACCGCCGGCCTGCCCGAGGACTTCCGTCTGGCGCATTATGAACGCTGCATCCGCCTTCCCATGCGCGCCGAGGCGCGCAGCCTGAACCTGAGCAATTCCGTCGCCATTCTGACCTACGAGGCTCTCAAGCAGCTCGGCTTCCCCGGGCTCAAGGGCACCGGCGAGATGGCGGAGCAACCGGGCTGATCCGTAAACATTCACATAGAAGGAGCGTCATCATGAACTACAACAAGAAAACTGTGTACGACATCGACGTGGCGGGCAAGAAGGTCCTGCTGCGCTGCGACTTCAACGTCCCCCAGGACAAGGCCACCGGCGCGATCACCTCGGATAAGCGCATCGTCGCCGCTCTGCCGACCATCCGCTACCTGCTCGGGCAGGGCGCGGCGGTCATCGCCTGCTCACACCTCGGCAAGCCCGAGCCGAGCTTTGAAAAATGGGTGAAGAAGCAGACGGAAAAGGGCAAGGACCCCGCCGAGCTGACGGAGGAGAAGTGGCAGAAGTCCTTAAAGAAGCTCACCCTTGCTCCTGTCGCCGAGCGTCTTTCCGAGCTTCTCGGCAAGACGGTCGTCTTCGCGCATGACGTCGTCGGTCCCGACGCCAAAGCCAAGGCCGCGGCGCTCCGCGGCGGCGAGATCATGCTGCTCGAGAACACCCGCTTTGAAAAGGGCGAAACCAAGAACGATCCGGCGCTTGCCAAGGAGCTTGCCTCCATGGCCGAGGTCTACGTTTCCGACGCTTTCGGCTCCGTCCACCGCGCGCACGCCTCCACCGCCGGCGTGGCGGCGTACCTGCCCGCCGTCTCCGGCCTGCTGGTCGCCAAGGAGCTGGAGGTCATGGGCAAGGCGCTCGACGATCCCAAGCGCCCATTCGTCGCGGTGCTCGGCGGCGCAAAGGTCAGCGATAAGATCGCCGTCATCAACAACCTGCTCGAAAAGGCCGACACCGTCATCATCGGCGGCGGCATGGCCTACACCTTCGCCAAGGCGCAGGGCGGCGAGATCGGCAAGTCCCTGCTCGAGGAGGACAAGTGCGCCTACGCGCTCGAGATGATCGAGAAGGCCAAGGCAAAGGGCGTCAAGCTCCTGCTGCCGGTGGATACCGTGGCGGCGACGGAGTTCGCCGCTGACGCCGAGCCGGTCGTGGTGGACGCGATGCACATTCCCGCCGACATGATGGGCATGGACATCGGTCCCAAGACCATTGAGCTCTTCTGCGCGGCGACGCGCGGCGCGGGTACCATCGTCTGGAACGGCCCCATGGGCGTTTTCGAGTTCCCCGCCTTTGCCAACGGCACTAAGGCCATGGCCAAGGCGCTCGCCGAGAGCGGCGCCGTGACCATCATCGGCGGCGGCGACAGCGCGGCGGCCGCCGAGCAGCTCGGCTTCGCCGACAAGATCACGCACATCTCCACCGGCGGCGGCGCGTCGCTTGAGTTCCTGGAGGGCAAGGAGCTGCCGGGCGTCGCCTGCCTGCTGGATAAGTAACGGCATCGTTTCGCCCGTGCAGCGACGCGACCGAGCGTCGGCGCAGGGAGCCGCGCGTCAGCGCGTGTTCCGATCAGGGGCATCCCCACGGGGGATGCTGCCGGGCGTCGCCTGCCTGTTGGATAAGTAAGGTTTTCAGAAAACATTTTTATATATTTAGGAGAGCATTTACCATGAATCGCAGATATCGCAAAACCATCATTGCCGGAAACTGGAAAATGAACAAGACCGCCACCGAGGCCAAAAAGTTCGCGGACGATTTCAAGGCTCTGCTGCCCAAGACCAAGTGGTGCGACGTGGTCGTGTGCGTGCCGAGCGTGGATATTTCCGCCGCCGTGCGCGCCTTTAAGGACAGCCGCGTGGCCGTCGGCGCACAGAATCTTTTCTATGAGGATCACGGCGCTTACACCGGCGAGGTCAGCGCCGCCATGCTGTGCGACCTCGGCGTGAAGTACGTCATCGTCGGCCACAGCGAGCGCCGCGCCATGTTCGGCGAGACCGATGCCATCGTCAACAAGAAGGTCCACGCCGCGCTGAACGCCGGCCTCAACCCCATTATCTGCGTGGGCGAAAGCCTTGACCAGCGCGAGATGGACGTGACGATGGAGCTCATCGCCCTGCAGGTCAAGTCCGCGCTCGCGGGCGTGGCCGCGGAGAATATCCGCCGCTGCGTCATCGCCTACGAGCCCATCTGGGCCATCGGCACCGGCAAGACCGCCACCGGCGAGCAGGCCGCCGAGGTCTGCGGCTTCATCCGCGCCACCATCCGCGCCATGTACGGCGCGCGCATCGCCCGCTCCGTCACCATTCAGTACGGCGGCTCGATGAATCCCGCCAACGCTGCCGAGCTGCTCGGCCACGAGGACATCGACGGCGGTCTGATCGGCGGCGCGTCTCTCGACGCCGGCAAGTTCATGGACATCGTCAACGCAGCCAATCAGGGCTGAGCGAAAGGAGTCCTTGCGATGAATAAAACCCCCACCACCCTTATCATTATGGACGGCTTCGGTCTGAGCGATGAGGTCAAGGGCAACGCCGTGCGCGGTGCGAACACGCCTGTGCTTGACCGTCTGAACGGCGAGTACGCGCATACGCAGCTCTCCGCCTCCGGTCTGGACGTGGGTCTGCCCGCCGGTCAGATGGGCAACAGCGAGGTCGGCCACACCAACATCGGCGGCGGCCGCGTGGTCTTCCAGGACCTGCCGCGCATCTCCCGCGCCATTGAGGACGGCACCTTCTTTGAAAATCCCGCCTACAACGCCGCGATGGACGCCTGTCTGGAAAAGGGCACGGCGCTGCACCTCTACGGACTGCTCTCCAACGGCGGCGTACACTCCACCGTGGAGCACGTCTGGGCGCTTTTGAAGATGGCCGGCATCAAGGGCCTCAAGCGCGTGTACCTGCACTGCTTCCTCGACGGGCGCGACGTCTCCCCCACCTCCGGCGCGGACTTCGTCGCCGAGGCGCAGAAAAAGTGCGCCGAGCTCGGCGTCGGCAAGATCGCGACCGTCATGGGCCGCTACTACGCCATGGACCGCGACAAACGCTGGGACCGTCTTGAGCGCGCCTACGACGCGATGGTCTACGGCGAGGGCATCCAGAACCCGGATCCCGTCGCCGCCATCCGGGAATCCTATCAGAACGGCGTGACCGATGAATTTGTGGAGCCCGTCGTCTGCGACAAGGAGGGCACCATCTCCGACAACGACGCCATCATCTTCTTCAACTACCGCCCCGACCGCGCCCGCGAGATCACCCGCGCGTTCGTCGATCCCGCGTTCGACGGCTTCCAGCGCGAGTATTTCCCCGTCACCTACGTCTGCAACACCGAGTACGACGCCACGATGCCGAACGTGCTCGTCGCGTTCCCGCGCATCACGATCCATAACGGCCTCGGCGAATACCTCAGCAAGCTCGGCCTGACGCAGCTGCGCATCGCGGAGACCGAGAAGTACGCCCATGTCACGTTCTTCTTCAACGGCGGCGTTGAAGCGCCCTACCCCGGCGAGGACCGTGTGCTCGTTGCCTCTCCCAAGGTCGCGACCTACGACCTCCAGCCCGAGATGAGCGCCTACGAGGTCACGGAAAAGTGCGTCGAGCGCATTGAGTCCGGCGCGTATGACGTCATCATCCTCAACTTTGCCAACTGCGACATGGTCGGTCACACCGGCAACTACGACGCCGCCGTCAAGGCCGTCGAGACCGTGGATGAGTGCGTCGGCAAGGTCGTGGACGCGACGCTCAAGATGGGCGGCATCGCCATGATCACCGCCGACCACGGCAACGCCGAGCAGATGCTGCAAAGCGACGGCGTGAGTCCCATGACCGCGCACACCACGAATCCCGTGCCCTTTATCCTCTGCGGCGCGGGCAACGAGCTGCGCGAGGGCCGCCTTGCCGACATCGCCCCCACCATTCTCGACGTGATGGGGCTCGAAAAGCCCGAGGAGATGGACGGTCAGAGCCTTATCCTCCGCTGAGCGCATAAGTCTTCTCAAAATCAGCCATACTTCGGTATGGCTGATTTTTTATTTTTCAGGAGGTCATGCGATGAACCGCTCCATCGTACACATTCACGCTCGCGAGATCCTGGATTCCCGCGGCAACCCCACGCTGGAAACGCAGGTAAGGCTGGAGGACGGCTCGCTCGGCGTCGCCGCCGTGCCGTCCGGTGCCTCGACCGGCGCACACGAGGCCGTCGAGCTGCGCGACGGCGACCGTGCGCGCTACGGCGGCAAGGGCGTCCTGCACGCGCAGGCGCACGTCAACAACGAGATATTCGAGCTGCTGTGGGGCTTCGACGCGCGGCAGCAGGGCCCGCTCGACCAGGCCATGCGCGAGCTGGACGGCACGGGAAACAAATCGAGGCTCGGCGCAAACGCCATCCTCTCCGTCTCGCTCGCGGCGGCCCGCGCCGCGGCGGCGAGCGAGGGACAGCCTCTCTGGCGGTATCTCGGCGGTCAGAACGCCTGCACGCTCCCTGTGCCGCTGATGAACGTGCTCAACGGCGGCGCACACGCGGGCAACTCGCTCGACATTCAGGAATTCATGCTCGTCCCCGTCGGCGCGGACACCTTCCGCGACGCGCTGCGCATGGGCGCGGAAATTTATCACGCGCTCGGCTCGCTTGTCGGACACTGCGGCGTGGGCGACGAGGGCGGCTACGCCCCCTCGCTTGCAAGCCACGAGGAGGCGCTCGACCTGCTCTGCCGCGCCATTGAGGCGGCGGGCTATCGCCCCGGCGCGGACGTATACCTCGCGCTCGACGCCGCCGTTTCCGCGTGGTACGACGCAGGCTCCGACCGCTACCGGCTGCCAAAAAGCGGCAAAACACTTACGCGTGAGGAGCTGCTGACCTACTGGCAGGAGCTTGCGCGGCGCTATCCGCTCCTCTCGCTTGAGGACGGTATGGGCGAGGACGACGAAGCGGGCTGGCAGGCGCTGAGCGGTTCCCTTGGTGAAAGGATGCAGCTCGTCGGCGACGACCTCTTTGTCACGAACCCCGCGCGCATCGCCCGCGGGGTGGAGCAAAAGCTCGCCAACGCCGTACTCATCAAGCCGAATCAGATCGGCACGCTCACGGAGACCGTCGAGGCCGTCCGCGCGGCGCAGGCCTCGGGCTGGGCGGCGGTCCTATCCCACCGCTCCGGCGAAACGGAGGACAGCACCATCGCCGACCTCGCGGTCGCGCTCGGCTGCGCGCAGATCAAGGCCGGCGCTCCCTGCCGCAGCGAGCGCACGGCAAAGTACAACCGTCTGCTCGCCATTGAACAGGAACTCGGAGGAAACGCCCGCTACGCGGGCCGCGCGGCCTTCACGGTATTGCCTTAAAATTTCCCGAGAAATATGGTTTAGAAAAGGCTCCGACGGCGCACAATACCGTCAGAGCCTCTTCTATTTCGCAGCGCCCGCCACGCGGGCAGAAAGGACACGCTTATGAATGAACCGAAACGCCGCGCCGCGCGGCATTCCCTGACCGGGACGGGCTTATACATAGCCCTGTTCCTCGGATTGACGGCACTCGCCGTCGCGGGCTATTGGATGCTGCTTCCCTCTTCTGCTGACAAAACACCGACCGATGTGACCGAGCCGCCGGTCACGACTCCCATCACCGCAGAGCCGGTCACCCCGGACGTTCCCGAGGTCAAGCCGGAGGAGCCGGCCGAGCCGGTGCAGTCCGTTGTGGAGGTCACGGTCTCGGAAAAGGAGCCGGAGGCCACCGAGCCGGTCACGCCCGTCGCGCCGCGGCTCATCGTCTCTCCCCTGAGCGGTGAGACCGTCGCCGCCTTCAGCATGGACGAGCTCGCTTACAGCGAAACGCTCGCCGACTGGCGCACACACGACGGCATCGACATCAAGGCGGACGCCGGCACGCAGGTGCTCGCCGCCAGCTCCGGCACGGTGCTCTCCGTCGCGGACGACGATCTGATGGGCACCACCGTCGTCATCGCGCACGACGGCGGCTACGAGACCACCTACTCCAACCTTCAGAGCGTCCCGACCGTCGCGCCGGAGCAGTACGTCTCCGCCGGACAGGTCATCGGCGCGGTCGGCACGACCTCGCTCGCCGAGGCTTCCATGGCGCCGCACCTGCACTTCTCCGTCACAAAGGACGGCGAGATCATCGACCCGCAGGAATTTCTCAAGTCCTGACAAAAGAGCCGATCCAACGGATCGGCTCTTTTCTTATATTCGCTTATCGGCAGCCGTCGACGACCGCTTCACTCAGTCCGCGTCGGGCTTCGTAGCCTCCTCAAAGATCGCAACAGCCTCCGCGTTCGGGGCCTCGGTGAATCTCGCCACGAGATAGGCCGCGAGGAAGCTGACGATAAAGCCGGGAACGATCTCATACACACCCGTCGAGGCGGTGAGACCGCTCAGCAGCCAGCCGAGATCCACCACGAAGCCGGACACCACGCCCGCGACCGCACCCTTGTAGTTGAAACGCTTCCAGAAGAGGGAGAGCAGAATGGTGGGGCCGAAGGAGGAGCCGAAGGCGCCCCAGGCGTTCTCCACCATGTCCATAATGGCCTGTGCGCCGCTGCCCTTGGAGTTGGCGATGGCAAAGGCGATCAGGGAGAGGACGAGCACCAGCACGCGGCCGACGAGCAGCGTTTCCTTCTCGCTCGCGCCCTTGCGGAAGAAGGGCTTATAGAGGTCCGCCGTGAAAGAACTGGAGGCGACGAGCAGCTGAGAATCCGCCGTGGAGATGGACGCGGCGATGATGGCTGCGAGCAGCAGGCCGCAGATGCCCGCCGGGAAGAACTTGCGGGACATGGCGATGAAAACGAGCTTCTGGTCGCCGTGGGTGAGCAGCTCCTCGCCCATGATCATGCGCCCGAAATAGGCGATCATAACGGCGGAGAAGAGGGAAATGACGACCCAGATGATAGCGACGATGGAGGACTTCCTGATCATCGAGGGCTTCTCGATGGACATGAAGCGCACAAGGATGTGCGGCATACCGAAGTAACCGAGACCCCAGCCGAGGCCGCTGACAATGTCCTGCCAGCTCGCGTTGAAGATGCCGCCGCCGAAGGCGCACTGCGTCACCGCGCCGGTCGCAGCGTCGGTATATTCATAGACCGTCTCCAGTGCCGTGGGATCAAGCAGCTCGCTGTGGCCGAAATAGACGACGATAGGCACCAGCATCAGCGCCGCCATCATCAGAAGGCCCTGGAAGAAATCCGTCCAGCACACAGCGGCGAAGCCGCCGAAGAAGGTGTAGGCCACGATGATGAGCAGGAAGGCGAACATGGCGATCTTCGGGGAAATATCCGGGAAGAGCGTGGTAAACACGGAGGTGCCCGCCACCAGCGCGGAGGCCACATAGATCGTGTAGGCAAAGAGGAAGATGAGCGCGCACACGAGCTGCAGCGCACGGGAATCGACCGCGAAGCGGTTCGTCAGGTACTGCGGGAGCGTGATGGAATCGTTCGCCGCCTTGGAGAAGGTGCGCAGCCGCTTGGCGCACAGGATCCAGTTGGCCGCCGTACCGATGGCAAGGCCGATGCCGATCCACATCTGGCCGAAGCCGAAGGCGAGGATCGAGCCGGGCAGGCCCATCAGCAACCACGCGGACATATCGGACGCCTGCGCGGACAAGGCGGTGACCCAAGGGCCCATGGAGCGTCCGCCGAGGAAGAAGTCCTCCGAATTTTTGTTCGTGCCGTTGAAGTAGAACACCAGCGCCACGCCGAGCAGGATAACAAAGTACGCGATAAATGTTGTGATCTCCCAGTTCATAAGCTTTTGTCCTTCCGTCTTTCTGTTTGAGGCAGATACCTTATGGAAAAGCCGCACGAGGCAAAATAAAACAAGAAAGGCACGACGAATGTCGTGTCTCTCTTGCGCTCCCGATCGGTCCATGATCTGTCTGCCGGCCGCCGTCGGCAGATAAACATACAGCTTTTCACGACAATATCAATTTAATATTAAATGCCAAATGGTGTGATTTGTCAAGGGATGTTCCGGAAAATTGTTGCGTTTCCGCACGCCAGGGCTAAAGCTGCACTCGTCCAGCCGCAGTCCGAGCGTGAAGCGGGCCTGACAGGCCGTGAACCGCCGCAGGGCAATGGGGGCGATCTGCGAGAGCCGCAGGGGTGTGAGGCTCCCGTGCAGGCGGTGCCGGCCATCGTCCAGTCTGTTCCTGAAACCACATCCGTATTTAGCGTTGGACAAAGCGGATGGCATAGCTACCCTCACGCTTGGAACGGTCGAACCACCGCCCTGGGCGCGCAGCAGAGATACCAGGTCGGTATTCTGCGCCCGCGCCTTTTCCTCCGGCGTGAAATAGATAAATTTAGCCATTCTTTTTCTCCGTATGGATCGATGTGGTCCCTCTTGCCGCCCGAGGGACGCTGTGGTACAATTTCTCTCCGTGATATTCTGTGAGAGAAGGAAGAAGCAAATGAACCAGAAAGAACTCAACGAGATCCGCCGGCGCTTCCGGCTCGATAAAAACAACTTCAGCCGCATCTTCGGCTGCTATGTCAATTCCAACCGCGAGGTCATCTCGTGGATCGACGCCTCCCTCGGCCTCATGCGGCAGGAGGAGCAGGAGATGTATCTGGGGCTGCTCAAAAAGACGCTCTCCGGCACGCTGGGGCGCAACCTCATCGACATTGAATTCTCGACCGCTCAGGTCGCGGACAGCGACGAGCACCGTCTGCTCCAAACCCTGCGCCAGACGGAGTGCAAGGATGCGAACGCCCGCGAAACGCTCTGCCGCAAAATTATTGAATCTCTCAATATGGGCGAGACGAACTATCTCATTCTCCTCGCCGCCGACGCCTATGATGTTCCTTACCGCGGCAAGGATGACGAGCTGCAGGCGGACGCCTCCGGCGACGTCTACAAGTATTTTGTCTGCGCCATTTGTCCTGTGAAGGCGCCGACGCTCGAGCTGCGCTACGATACCGACGAGAACTTCTTCCACCCAAGCTCCACCGGACATATTGCCCTTGCGCCCGAGCTGGGCTTCCTCTTCCCCGCCTTCGACGACCGCGCGGCGAACATCTACAACGCGCTTTTTTACAGCAAGAATGTCGAGCTCATCCACGAGGAGATCATTGACGCGGCATTCCGTGTGGAGCCGCCGATGTCCGCCGTCGAGCAGAAAAATGTATTTGATACCGCGCTCGCTGATACGCTTGAAAAGGATTGCAGCTACGATGTGGTGCAGTCCGTCCACGAGCAGCTGCGTGGTCGCATTCAGGAGCATAAGGAGAGCCGCGACCCCGCGCCGCTGGAGCTGACGGTCGGTGACGTCGGCGGCATCCTGTCCGAGAGTGGCGTGAGCGAGGAGAAGGTCGAGAGCTTCCGCCGCGAGTGCGAGAAGCAGTACGGTGAGAATGCCGCGCTGAATCCGAAGAACATTCTTGGCACGGGCAAGTTCGAGATCACCACGCCGGAGGTGAAGATCACCGTCGCGCCGGAGAACAGCTATCTCATCGAGGCCCGCATGATCGGCGGGCGCAGGTATCTGCTCATTCCCGCCGACGATGGTGTGGAGGTCAACGGCGTGAGCGTGAACATCCCGAACGAGGAACATAACTGATCACAGAGCCGCAGCACCGGTCATCACCGATGCCGCGGCTCTGCACTATGTATACGATATCTCTTCATGATCGTCGGGCTTGTGTCCCATGGCAAGGCGTTTGCGCTGGAGCTCACGGCGGCGCTTGCGGTCGATCCGCAGACCATAGAGCGTACCGTCAGCCTTGCTGTTGTCCTCGAATATCCTGCCCATGTGGTGCAGCATCTGCACGACCGACTCGCCAAGGGAGAGCGAGCGGTATACCGCATCTCTTTTTGGCACCCTGCTGTCGGGCGGTACATCCGCCTCCTGTTCCGGCGTGTTGTTGGTCGGTTCGCCGGTATTCTCTTCCGCACCATTCGATGTGTCCGTCTTTTGCGCAGATTTGTGGTACACCGGCACATCATCCCTTGGCCTCGGGTCAGGATCAATCGGTGCCGGGCTCTCCTGCACGGGCTGTTCTTTCGCTTGCCTATGGGACATTGGACACGCGCCAACGCGGAGATTTGCTTGCTTGCTGTTAGGGGCCACCCGAAGCGACAAGCGAAGGACGTCCATCAGGTCATTATTTCTCATGTGGAAGAACACAGTAAAAAGCCAGACGAGGTAAGGGAACGAATCGAGAGACTTATGGGGGATGTGCCGCGCATTGAGTTATTTGCCCGTCAGAAAGCTGATGGCTGGGACGTTTGGGGTAATGAGGTCATCAATGATGTGGAACTGACAACATAACACATCTCACCATAGCAAGCATGAAGGAAGCATCAGAACATGGATGTAAGCGAGACGTTCTAAAGTCTGCTTACTGATTTGTATGATGTGGCGCGGCAATGTAGGTGTGTGAGATGGGAGATGGAAGCGGTTTCAGACTGTAGAAGAATAGAATCCAGTCTATACCCATCATAAGATACCGATCAAGGCGTAGACGACAGATGCTGCGATCCACGCGACACAGCACTGCATCAACACGATGCCTACCGTTTTCAGCGTTGAGCCGAATTCCCGCCGGATCGTGGCTACCGCCGCGATGCAGGGAGTATACAGCAGCGTAAAGACCAGAAAGCTCGCGGCGGAGCGGTTGGTGAACATTGTAGAAAGCGGGGCCCCGCCCAGCAAAACCTCCAGCGTGCTGACTACGGATTCCTTTGCGATGAAGCCGGAAATCAGGGAGGTCGCGCAGCGCCAATCCGCAAAGCCCAGCGGCGCGAACACCGGGGCGATCCATCGGCCGATGAGGGCCAAAAGACTGTCGGCGCTGTCGGCCACCACATTCAGCCTAATATCAAAGCTTTGCAGGAACCAGATGATGATCGTAGCCAGAAAAATCACCGTAAAGGCCCTCTGCAAAAAATCCTTGGCCTTTTCCCACAGCAGAAGCGCAACGCTCTTGAGGCTCGGCAAGCGGTAATTGGGAAGCTCCATGACAAACGGTACCGGCTTCCCGCGGAATGTGCTCCAGTTCATGATAAGCGCGGCAACGATCCCAATCAGAATGCCCAGCAGATACAGAGAGATCATCACGAGCGCGCGGTGCGTCGGGAAGAACGCCGCGGTAAAAAAAGCATAGATGGAGATCTTCGCCGAGCAGCTCATATAAGGCGTGAGCAGGATGGTCATCTTGCGGTCGCGGTCGCTCGATACCGTGCGCGTCGCCATGATGGCCGGCACGGAGCAGCCGAAGCCAATGAGCATGGGAACGATGCTGCGGCCGGACAGGCCGATCTTACGCAGGGGCTTGTCCATCACAAATGCGACGCGCGCCATGTAGCCGGTATCCTCCAGAATGGAGAGGAAGAAAAAGAGCGTCACGATGATAGGCAGGAACACCAGCACGCTGCCTACGCCCGTAAAAATGCCGTCGATGATGAGGCTATGTACCACAGGGTTAATGCCGTAAGCGGTCAGGGCATGGTCCGCCGCGGCGGTAAGGGCGCCAATGCCGACCGCAAGCCAGTCGGACAGCCGCTGTCCGATCACATGAAAGGTGAGGTAGAATATCAGCAGCATAACGGCAAGAAAAGCAGGGAGCGCCGTATACCGGCCGGTAAGAAACCGGTCGATCTTCATCGAGCGGGCGTGCTCCCGGCTCTCGTGGCACTTTACCACCGACGATGCCACAACGCTTTCAATGAAGGTGTAGCGCATATCGGCAAGCGCTGCGTTGCGGTCAAGTCCCGCTTCGCTCTCCATCTGCACGATGCAATGCTCAAGCAGCTCGCGCTCGTTCCGATCGAGCGCCAGACGGTCGGCGAGGTCATCGCCGCCTTCGATCAGCTTTGTTGCGCAGAAGCGTGCCGGCACACCGATGCGGTCGGCGTGGTCGGCGATCAGGTGCGTGACGGCGTGGATGCAGCGGTGGACGGCGGAATCATCCGCGCAGAAGTCCGTCACCTTGGGCAGAGTTTTGCTCCGAGCCACGGCGATCGCCTGATCCACCAGCTCGCTCACACCCTCGCCCTTTGCGGCTGCGATCGGTATGACAGGGATGCCGAGCGCGGCGCTCATCTTCTGCACGTCGATAGAGCCGCCGTTGGAACGGACCTCATCCATCATGTTCAGCGCCAGCACCATCGGTATCCGCAGCTCGAGCAGCTGAAGCGTCAGGTACAAATTGCGCTCGATGTTGGTGGCGTCCACAATGTTGATCATGCCGTCCGGCTTCTGATTGAGGATAAAATCGCGGGAGACGATCTCCTCCTGCGTATAAGGCCGCAGGGAGTAGATGCCGGGCAGATCCACCACGGCGCAGCCTTTTTCATCTGTGATCTCGCCCATCTTCTGATCTACCGTGACACCGGGAAAGTTGCCGACGTGCTGGTTGGAGCCGGTGAGGGCGTTGAAGAGAGTCGTTTTGCCGCAGTTCTGATTTCCGACGAGTGCAAAGATCATTTCAGCTCACCCTCCACTTCGATCTTCTGAGCCTCCTCTACGCGCAGCGTCAGCTCGTAGCCGCGCACGCGGATCTCGATGGGATCGCCCATCGGCGCGACCTTCTGTAATGTCACGCGGGTGTGCGGGATCAGCCCCATATCCAACAGGCGGCAGCGCAAGGCTCCGTCTCCGCCCACGGCGGTAATGACGGCGGACATACCGACCTTCAATTGATCAAGTGTCATCTATTTTTCTCTCCCAATGATTTTGATGTGCTTATGGTAACATTCCCGCCGCGGCCTGTCAATACAGCTGCGGAGGAGAAGCCTTTCGTTATATGAGGTGATTTATATAACGGCATCAACTGGACGCTGATTGTGGATGTAATCTTCGATGACATGCATTGAATGGTGGTCTCCAGCTCTTCGGTGAAGTTATCGGGATAGGTCACGAGGGTGACGTTCTCCTCGCCGTAGAGCTGCTGGAAGGCCTCGGCGACGCGGCGGTCGTCCTCAGGCTGAGAAACGGAACCGGTCACGATACCGATGTGAATCGCCTCCTCCTGATCGTCAGGAGTGTCAGGGGTGTCGGGTATGTCGGGGGTAGTCTTGTTGCCGCAGGCCACGAGCGAAAGCACCATGACCAGAGCGAGCAGGATACTCAGGAATCTTTTCATACGAAACCTCCAATTTCATTTTTCGCTCGACGGAAGTGTTCGTCAGGCTCTGGAGTGTGTGGCAGGGAAGAAGCATTTGGAAGCATGAAGAAGGTTCACCATGACCTGAATTAGGTCGTGGTGAACCTTCTATTCCGGACTAAAAACGGCGGGATCTGAGCCGCATTAAAACGACGGGCAAGCCGCCGCCCATTCCGAGCGACAGCCTGCCTTTTGTCAGATCATGTTGAGATGTTATTGTACAATGATCTTTCTAAGTCTCTCTAAATCATTCCCATCCGGATGGGAGAGCGCTCGGTCAAAGTTCTCAATCAGCGCATCGATATTTTCCGGATGCTCCGGCTGTACCTTCATTTTCATGTAGCGTTCCCGTACAGACGGCGGCATTTTGCCCTGACACATATATTCTCCGACCACGGAATTGCTTGAATCGATAGACTGCTTGACATGATCGAGGATCTTCTGGAAATATGCCTCGCTGCCGCCAAAGCCCGCCGTTCCAAATAGAAATATCTTTTTGTTCTTCAGCGTTGACAGTAATGTCAGGGTGGACTTATCCGCATTTCCCTTGTCCGTCCAAAACCCAATATAGAGCATCTCGGAGTATAGCCCTCCCTCTTTAAGCACTCCGAAATAGTCACAGTTTTCTTTGGGAAGCACGGCGTAAATTGTATCGGCAAGCTTCTTCGTATTGCCCGTCGGGCTATTGAATACAATTGAATATCTTCCTTTGCCCATGTCAAAGCCTCCCATTTCGTCAAAGCGGCATCGGAATCCGGGCGATCTCAATAACTGCTACGATGGCAATGATAAAGGCTGCAATCCCGATAACTACTGTGCTCTTCTTGCTGAGCTTCTTCTTTTTTGCTCTGCATATCAGCATAGCACCTACCACACAAACAACCGCCGCCATAAGTGCGATGCCCAGCGTTTCCCATAGCCATGAAAGTTCATATATGATCTTCATTTGTTCACCCATCCTTAACGGTCTTATTTGTAAATTTGGATTATCAAGCAGGATAGCGGTTGCGCTCCCTTTTTCCGCGCTCTTTGACGCAGCAGGGTGTATTGTCTTCCTCTGTAATCGTGTTTGTCCCTATATTTTTGCTCATGCTCGCACAGCTCAATTTGCCAGCCATACGATCATGGCCTATTTCAGCAGCTCCGACAATACCTGAAACAACTTTTGAATATTCAGAGGTTTGGCAATGTGGCCGTCCATTCCGACATTCAACGCATTCTTTTGATCCTCTTCAAATGCATTGGCGGTCATGGCCACAATGGGGATCGCCGCCTTCTTTTTATCCGGGAGCACACGAATCCGCCGAGTTGCTTCATAACCGTCCATCTCCGGCATCTGGACATCCATCAAGATCAGGTCATACCGGCCGGCAGAAGCCGCTTCGACCTTTTCAACGGCAATCTTTCCGTTTCCCGCAGTATCCACCTCAAAGCCCGCTTCTTCAAGAAGCGTCGATGCGATCTCCAGATTCAGTTCGTTATCCTCGACTACCAAAAGCTTCTTTCCGGTAAAATCAGAAGCTTTTGAAACGGGTATCATCTGCCCCGCTTTTGCCTCGCCGACGGGGAATCGCAGAGAAATGGTAAATTCCGAGCCCCCTCCCGGTTCGCTTTCCACTGTGATCCTGCCGCCCATCATATCCACCAGGCTTTTCGTGATGGCCAGGCCGAGCCCCGTACCCTGTATCTTGCTGACGGTGGAGGTCCTCTCTCTGGCAAACTGCTCAAAAATGTGCTTTTGGAACTCCTCGCTCATGCCGATGCCGTTATCCTTGATGTGGAATTCAAAATCGGCACAGTCTGCCGGAGCCGTATCCTTCTGTACAATCCGCAGGCTGATCTGCCCACCGTCCGGCGTGAACTTCACGGCGTTTGCCAAAACATTGATCAGGATTTGTTCAAGCCGCAGCGGGTCGACGATCACATCCTCGTTTTTCATGCCGGCAGTATCGACGGTAAAGGAGATGTGCTTTTTGTCGGCGCCGACCTGTATGGTGTCCCCAATATCCTCCACCAATTCCGGCAGATGCACCGGCTTTGTCTCCAGCGTAACCTTTCCATTCTCAATGCGGCTCATATCCAGCACATCGTTGATAAGGGACAGAAGATGCTGGCTGGAAACGGATATCTTTTTCAGATAGTCCTCTACTTGGTCACGGTCGTCGATGTGCGTCTGCGCCAGAGCGGTGAAACCGATGATGGCATTCATGGGCGTTCGGATGTCGTGAGACATATTAAACAGGAACTCCCGCTTGGCGAGATTGGCCTTGGTTTCACGCTGAACGGCAAGCTCGAGTGCGGCGTTTTTCTGTTCGAGCGACTTCTTGTATTCTTGCTCGGAGTTCTCCTGCTGCATAAAGAAATCCTTTGCGGAATTCCAGCGGAATCCCTGCACAAACGCCAGAATCAAGATATACATGACCAGCGTGATCACCAGATTCATCGCGGTGAGGTCATAGACCTGACGGGCGGGAACATAGGCATAGAGGGAATAGTTCCGCCCATGGCTATACATTCCATAGCATTGCTCAATGCCCTTCGGAGCGTACACGCGGATCAGTTTATCTGCCCGGTCGCTTCTCCGGATCGACATGAGCCGTTCACTCTCGAAAATGTTCATGCCGATCAGAGTGGGGTCGTTGGAGGCCGATACCTGGTTCTCCTCCACCACCAGAAGAGTCCCCGTGGAGTTGACCCCATAGCTGTCTATCAGAGGCTGGATGGACAAAACGGACTTTTGGGAAAACTCCGCCCCGGTATAGCGGTAGGCCAGCACCGCACCCGCGCCGTCAGCGCAGCTGTGCACAGCAACATCGGCAAAACTGCCATCGTCCAGCTCCACATGCTTGACATAGGTCTTCTGCGGGTAGCCGATGACACTGAGGATCGGTTCCGATTTGATGCCGGACTGAAGCTGCGCGTAGCCGATGCCATCCTCCGTGTACTCACATACCAGCTCGCCCTGCGCGTCCAGCAGGCAGATGCCCGTAAGCCACAGCTCCTTGGCGCGCTCCGACAGAGCCGCCTCATCGCAGTCGAGGGAGAGCGACTCCAGCGTGTGGACGGCGGCGGCCTCGCGCACAAGGCCCTTCGCGATGGCGGTTTCGTTGTACTTCGTATAGTCAGCGGCCTGCTCCTTGATAAACTCGATCGCTCCCGCCAGCCTCTGCTCGCAATTTTGCATATCCGCCTGTCTGGAAAGCGCGAAAACGATTCCGAGGAGGAAAATACCCACAGCAATACAAACGAGCCAGAATTTTTTGCTGAAAATGGTCTGCAAAGGATTACGGTTCAAGGCATTCCACCTCCAAATAGGTTTCGGGATGCTCCAGATACCTGCCGACGATCTCCTGCATGGTCCCGTCCTGACGCATCTGTGCAAAGGTGTCCATCAGCTCCTGTGCAAGACCGCGGTCATCATCGACGGAAAAGGCTGCGCCGATTCCGGTGATCAGCAGCGGCTCGTCCAGAATGCGGAAGTCCGCGCCGTAATCCGTCATATACTGCAAAATGGCCGTTTCGTGGGCAGCAATGGCATCCACATAGCCGCAGTCCAGCGCCGCATACTGTACGCCCCGATCCTCCAGACTGATAATGTCCTCAAATTGGGGAATATCCGCTTGTCCGCTTTGCAAAAAGATCTCTTCCGGCTTACCGGTAGACTGAACGGCAATGGTCTTGCCGTTCAGGTCATCCATGGCGTAAATATCGCTTTTTGCATTGACGGCGATGATCTGCCGGCTGACCATGTAGGGGCCGGCCCATTGGTAATCCTGCTCACGCCCATCCATGGAGAAACAGCCCCAAATACAGTCGATCTCCCCATTGTCCACGAGCGTCCTTTTCTGCTCCCAGTCGATGGTTGTGAACACCGCCTGATAGCCCATCCGCCGAAACGCCTCAACTGCGATCTCCACGTCGATGCCGGTGGGGTCGCCGTTGTTGTCCAGATAGACAAAGGGCGGATAGGTGTCGCTGCCGATGGTGATGTGCGGCAGCGATGATATACCCGGCTGCTCTCCTGTCTGCACCGCGCAGCCGCAGAGTACTCCGGCCACAAGCAGAACGGTCAAAATAAGTAAAACAAGTGTTTTGATACGCTTCATCAATATGGTTCCCTCAATTTCTGCTCCTCGATTATCTGTATAGGTTATTATACATTGATTCCGGCAAATAGCAATATTCAGCATGCCAGTTACGCGACGCCGTTGCGGCCATCGCGGCAGTGTCCAGGCGGACATCCCCGCAAAATTTCTCCACAAATTTTTGCAGTTTCGGTTTTGCCTTCCGATGGGAACAGTTTATCAAATTCGTGAATTCTGTCAATCGTTTTTCAAAGCGTGTTTGAACCATTGCGAAAATGCGTTGAAATTTATAGATAAAGCGGTTATAATGGCGACACAGATAATTATTTATTTATAAAACACCACGGCAGCGGATATTGCGCCCTTCCACCTGCTGCGCTGCGTGCAGAGGGAAAATTACATCTCGGCTAAAAATGTCCGCAAAGGAGAGTGCAATGAACAACGAAACCCGAAAGGAAACACAGGTATTACCGAAGGACGTCCGCTACGTTGGGGCGGATGACCTCACCTTGCCTCTTTTTGAAAACCAGTACCCTGTCCAGCCGATGGGCGTGAGCTACAACTCTTACCTTATTTTAGACGAAAAGATCGCCGTCATGGACAGCG
>ERZ773241.766-NODE-766-length-34862-cov-37.757089_pt1 | contig 34862 bp, 29 predicted proteins | sample MGYA00580989_ERZ773241 | MGnify/ENA primary metagenome ERZ773241 (study PRJEB29015, sample SAMEA2737804) | human gut metagenome | biome: human gut; feature: human-associated habitat; material: faeces | place: China | collected 2012 ... | reverse complement strand
CGTCAGCAAACACAACGGTCTTGCCCAGCTTTGCGCTCAGAGCCACAGCAACGGGTGCCAGGCTGAACTTTGCCTCGGGGCCGTTCTTGGGCTTGCCCAGGTGGCTGCACAGGATGACCTTAGCGCCATCGTTGACCAGCTTCTGGATGGTGGGCAGAGCCGCATTGATGCGGTTCTCGTTGGTGATCACGCCGTCCTTCATCGGGACATTGAAATCGCAGCGGACAAGGACCTTCTTGCCGCAGTAATTCTGATCGTCGATCGTTTTCTTACCTAAACCCATGGTAACAAACTCCTCTCAAATTCTTTTCGTTCGGAATCGAATTTTGCTCTTCATCGGGGGCCGCGCACTGCGAACTTCCCCGTACATCCTTATTATAAACAAAAAGCGTGTGTATTGCAAGGATGGGAGATGGATAATTTATTAACAAACATTTGTTGCAGAAGCAAAGAAATGTGGTGATTTTGCCGGAACGCACCAAAAAACGCCGTTTTTTCCAAAAAGGACCCGCCGCAGGGAGTGTTCGCCCTCCGCAACGGGTCCTGTCCATTCAGGATGTTTTCCGGAACTTCTGCTTCACTTTTTCCAGATATTCCAGCACCAGCGGATTTTTCATGCCCAGCAGGATGACCGCGTATGCAGCCACTGAGCCCAGCACTGCCGCCAGAATGCAGATGAGATTGGGCAGAGCCAGTGCCTTGACCCCGGTACAGACAAGAACGATGCCCGCACAGCCGCAGAGCACCGAGCCAACGGTGCGCCGGTCAGCTGAGACCGTGACCAGACCCCTGGAGCAGCGGATACAGAGCATCATGGAGCACAGCTCTGCCAGCAGGGTGGTAAAGGCCGCCGCATTCTCCCGGAACCGCGGGATGAGCAGGATGTTCAGCCCCACGTTCAGCAGACCGCTGACCAGCGTGATCCAGAACAGTTCCTTTTCTCTTCCGCAGGGCAGAAGCGCGCAGGAATTGTACAGCCAGCCAAACAGACAGACGATCAGGGCAAGGCTCAGGATCTGCAGTGGCATCACCGCATCCAGATAGCTTTCCCCGGAAATAAAGAGGACGACCTCCCGGCTGAGGGCAAACAGTCCCACCACAGCCGGAGCCACCACCACGATGAGCGCGTTGAAGATATTGTTGAACAGCTTGTTGAAGTTTGCCTTGTCCCCCACGCCCGCATAATGGGACAGCCGCGGGATAGACACCACCAGCACCGCCGAAAGCAGGTTCTTTACAATGCCATAGATCTTACCCGCCACCGAGTAAATGCCCACATTGTAATCTGTTCCCAGAATGCCCAGAATCGTGGTATCCGAACTGACATAAAGGGTCGTTGCCAGCGTGGATGCAAAGATGATGAGGATGGGCTTGAGGTGCTTTTTCCAGTCGATCCTTCTTGTCAGCCGGATGGTGCAGTACCGCCGGGCCCGGAAAAAGTTGAGCACATTGGCACCTACCGCCGCAAACACCGTGATGCCCGCATAGATGCAGTAGTCATCCCGGGTCTTGACGAAGGCAAACAGCATGAAAATGGACAGCACCTGAAACAGCAGGCCTCGGATGGTGATATAGGTATACTCCTCAAAGATCGTGAACACCCATTCGGTGCCGATGGTCGTAAAGAAGATCTGTAAACTCAGCACCAGCATCAGGTCGGTATAGGCATGGAGCTTTGTCCAGAAGAGCACCGTCACCGCCAATGCCGCATAGGTCAGGGCCGTGGAGATCATATTGATGGAGAACATCTCCGATGCAAAAGCCGACAGCTTTTCCCGGTCGTTTACATAGCGGGAACCCTCACGCACTGCATAGGATGAAATGCCAAGGCCCGCAAACAGCAGGAAATACCCGCAGACGGAGCTGGCGAAGTTCACTTTGCCCAGGTTTTCCACCTGCAGAACATTGGAAGCGTAAGGGAATGTGATCAGCGGGAAGATAATATTCATCAATGTTTTGAATGCGCTCATCGCTGCATTCAAGCTCAGCGATTTTTTCATATTGCTGAATCTCCCACCGGTTTTCCCCGTATCAGTCTCTTTGCCATTCTCCTGATTTTACAGAACAAATTTCCTTCATGGTACCACAGCTCATACCAAATTTCTGCCAGAAGCTCTCTGTGTGACATAATAAACTTATAATACGTTCGGTTTCTCCACGACATCTTTGCAACTGCATCCGGCGAAAGATTTTCTCCCCAGCTTTTGATTTTCTGTTTGAGTACGATTCTTTCTTTCTCAGTCACTTTCTTTGATGTATGCAAATCCTCCCATACATATGTAGTAGTTCTTGCTTTTGCATGGTCGATTTCAATTTTCAATTCAGGATATGTACTTTCTATATCCCGATAGCTCTTTTCAAGTGCATCCAGATAATCCGACATATTCTTATAACTTTTATCCTGCAGGATGCCGTTCTCATTCTGGCGGTAGTGATAGTAAGCACTGTTCAGACTGACAAACGTGTTGCATCTTTTGGTAATTTCAGCCATCACATAGATATCTTCATAGTTTTTCCCCTTTGGAAACGGATTTTCCTGCAAGATATCTTTTTTGTAAAGTCGTCTCCAGACGTGATTACTGATTTCCACATCCTCAAGTAACAGCTGCAAGATTTCTTTTTGATGATAGACAGATACTTCCGTGTCCTTTGAAAACATCCGCCGCTCAGACCCATCCGGAAATGATTTTACAAATTGGCACAACGCCATATCGGCATTGTATTTTCTCATTGCCGCTTCCAGCTTTTCAGCCATTTCAGGCTCCACCCAGTCATCCGAATCCACAAACAGAACCAAATCACCTGTAGAGATGTGCAATCCTGCGTTTCTGGCATCCGATAATCCTCCATTTTTTTTATGGAGCACTCGGATTCTCTTATCCTTTTTTACCCATTCATCGCACAATTGCGGACAATTGTCTGGTGAGCCATCATCTACAAGAATGATTTCAAGATTCTTATAGGTTTGATTCACAATAGAATCAACACATTGTTTCAAATACTTTTCTACACCGTAAACCGGAACGATCACTGAGATACAGCTATTTTCTTCCATTCAATTCTCCGTCAAATTCAAGTCATGGCCGCCGGGCCGTTTTTCAGCAGGAAAAGCTTTGCATACAGCCTCCGGCTGCATCTGAGCAGCTGATACTTCCGCTGGCTGCTGGTGCAGAGCAGCTTTGCCGCCGCCGGGTCGCACTCCTGCAGAAAGGCCTCCATTTTTGCGCGGCGCTCCGTATCCTGCATCAGATACGGATAGCAGTGCTCCACCACGCTCAGCATGGCGGCATCATTTTCCGACATTCCCGGGTATGCTTCCCGGATGGCCCGATATTTCTGATAGCCCATATCCAGCTTATCCTCGTAGAACTTCATGTTCCTGCGGTGAAGGATGCTGTCCGGGCGCTGATAGTAATAATACATCGGCACCGGGCGGTACGCGACCTTGCTGCACTGCTGAAAAATGCGGTATGTCGTGCCCTGATCTTCCATCATCCGCCCCAGTGGATAGCGGATATCCCGGAACAGCTCCTGCTTGTAGAGCTTGTTCCAGGCAAAATCCCCCAGCTCATCCGAGACAAGGGTGCTGCGGATGGCTTCCCGGCCTGTTATACACTGCACCGGTACGGTGAGTTCAGCCGGGGCGAGCTCTTCCTCCCGTTCAAACATCCGGAAGCCCACCACAGCCACGTCCGCATCCTGTTCCTGCAGGTCACGGCAAAGCGTTTCCAGCATCCGGCTGTCCAGAAAGTCATCACTGTCCACAAAGCAGAGATACGTTCCCTGTGCCCGTTCGAGCCCTGTGTTGCGTGCTGCAGAGAGTCCCCCGTTTTTCTGGTGGACTGCCGTTACACGTTCTTCCTGTGCGGCATATTCGTCGCAGATGGCTCCGCTGGCATCGGTGGAACCATCGTCCACCAGCAAGACCTCAAGATCCTGATAGGTCTGGTGCAGGATGCTGTCCACGCAGCGGCGGAGATATCGCTCCACATTGTAGACCGGGACAATGACACTGATCAGCTCTGTTTCCATGTTCTGTTCCCTCAGAAGAATGTTTCTCTGCCGATGTGGAGGATCTCCGAGGTGTACGGGCAAATGGCATTGTTGCCCTGAATATACGCCTGATAGATCCAGATGATGACCAGCATTCCCCACATGGCAGCCTTCAGCAGCCTGCGCAGACGCTCATCCTCCACGCACTTGACCACACGGCCAATGGCGAGATAACGGAAGAACGCAAAATACAGGCAGATGCGGTAGAGCGGCACACTGATGTTGCGCAGCTGGGCCGTTGCCATCTCGATCAGGATCATCACGATCCAGAAATCGGCATCCGAGCGGGTAAAGCGGCGGCTGCCCTCCCCTTCCTCTTTGGCGTACCAGCGATACAGCACAATGGGCAGGATCAGGAAGGGCAGACGCACAATGATGGGATTCAGACTGAAGCCGCCCGCATTGGCATTATAATAATATCCGTAAAGTCGATCAATGAAGTCCACATTCAGAGCCAGCCTGACCACAGCCTTGCTGAAGAAGGCAAGGTAGACCGAAAATGCCGCCAGGCCACCCTTGACCCATCGGTTGTCGAAATACTGAAGCAGAATATAGATCAACAGCGCACCAAACGAGATAAAGGTGGCATTGTGGAACAGACAGGAGACCGCCAGCAATAGGACAGCCCAGTGATACTTTTTCTTCCACGCAAAGCTGAACGCCAGAAATGCCACACCCAGCGCCACAGACTGCCGCTCGGCATTATAAGTATCACCATAATACAGGCAGAGGTAAGCCAGCCAGCCATAGGGCACAGAGACATACTCCTTATACTGCACCAGCCCGATCATAAACAGGCCGCAGGCCAGCAGGTCTACCATAAAGTAGAGCCAGTGGACATCACCAAAAACATGGGCTGCCAGATAGACCAGCGTCATAAACAGCGGCTCTGTTTTGTGCCGCTGCCGGATGCAGGCCAGCAGACCGTCCTGCAGCTTTGCATCTGCCACCCATTCCTCATACACCACGCTGTCCGTGCCAATGGATGGGTCCCGCAAGCCTGCCAGTACCGCCATCACCAGCACTGCCAGCGCCAGGCAGATATAAAAGCCCTTCTCGTTGTTTTTCTTCGTCCGCAGGTGCTCGCCATAGGCGGCAATGCCCACAGAAACCGCAAAAGCCCCCAGATAAATCAGCATAACTTCTCCATTTTATTTTTCGACTGTGTGTTTATTTTTCCATTCTCCCAGCCCATAAACGGCATAAAACAGCCGCTTGCTGATCAGAAGTGTTTCCACCTTGATCCGGTCCGCCTTTTTGGCCCAGGGCCGCCGGGCAAGCGCCCGGTGTTCCTGCACAAAGCGGCAGATCCGTGCCTGAGCCTCCGGATAGCTGCCAAAGCCGCCATCCAGAATGCCTTTCAGTGTCTTCAGGTATGTAACCAGCTGCAGGTATTCCGCTTCTGCTTTCAGCACCGGAACCGTTTCTGCAATAAAACGGGTCACATCCTCGCCCACATCCAGAATGACCAGATTCTTCTCGGCAATGCCGCTCTTCATGGTCGAACCGGTATGGATGCGGTAATCGTACATCGGTTCCGGAAACACTTCCACTTTTGCGCAGCGGGCAATGGCACGGTACATCACCGCATAGTCCTCGTACAGGATGCCCACAGGAAACTGCAGATCTCCCCAAACCTCCCGCCGGAAGAAAACGCCGCCTGCCCCATGCCCGATGCCCTGATGCAGCAGCATCCGGCGCATGGTCTCTTCCCGGTTCAGCAGCTCTGGGATCTGGTGCGGATTTTCCGTCCGACCCTCCGGCTGCTCTGTCGAGAACATTTCCAGCGGGGTAAGGGCCGCGTCAGCACCATCTGCCTCACAGCGCTCCACAAATTGGTCAAACGCTGTGGAGCGGATCAGGTCATCGCTGTCCAGCAGGTAAAAATATTTTCCCTGCGTCTGGTTCAACCCAACATTCCGGGCATCGGACTGCCCCCCATTGGGCTTATGGAACACCCGGATGCGGCCATCTTCCACAGCCAGTTCATCACAAAGTTCCCCGCTGCCATCGGTGGAGCCGTCATCTACCAAAAGCAGCTCCCAGTTCTGGTAACTCTGCGCCTGCACGCTCTGCACACAGTCCCGCAGATACGGGTAAACATTATAGACCGGCACAATGACCGATACAAGCGGTTTTCTTTCCTCCAACCGGATCCCTCCACTTTACTTTTTTCCACGCCACTGCGTTTTTTCATAGACCCGCCGGGTCATGGCATAGCCGCTGTAGGAGAGCGCCGCCGCCAGCCGGGCCTTTTTGCGGGCCTGCGGATCCAGCAGAACGTTCCTGCGGTATTTTTTCACTTCCTGCCAGAGGGCCTTCTCTATTTTTTCATGCTGCCTGTCCTGGATCTGGAACAGGATGTTGCAGACATTGCTCAGATAGCGGCATTCTGCCGCACGGCTCAACTGGGGGAAATTACGCTTCACATTTTCCATCAGTGCATGGCAGTGCCGCACACTATCCAGCTTTCTGGGGTTGAAGGCCATATTCTGGATACTGCTGCCCCGCTGGAAATAGTAGTAATCCCGGTTTGCGATATGTGCCGCCTTATGGGCACGCTTTGTCACCTCGTAGGCGACCGGGATATCCTCATAGAGCTTGCCCACCGGGTAGCGCACGCCCTCAAACAGTGCACGCTTATAGAGCTTGGTGGGGGTGGTCACCTCCATGCCCTCCTGATACAGGATGCGGCGCAGGCATTCCTCCCGGCTCAGGATCTCGAATGCTTCCAGACGCTCTGTGGGCACGGACTGCACCGGCTGGCCCTCGAACACCTCTTCAAAACAGCTGGCTGAAAAATCCGCTCCTGCCTGCTCCAGAGCCCGGTACAGGTTCTCGATGTAATAGGGAGACACCCAGTCATCGCCATCCACAAAAGAGAGGTACTCCCCCGCTGCTGCGTCCACACCGGCGTTGCGGGCATCGGACAGACCACCATTTTTCTTGTGGAGCACCCGCACCCGGGCATCCTGTGCAGCATATTCATCACAGAGAGCCTCGCTGCCATCGGTGGAGCCATCGTCCACCAGCAGCAGCTCCATATTCTGATAACTCTGCCCAAGCAAGCTGTCCACACAGCGGTTCAGATATGGCTTTACATTATAAACAGGAACGATGATGCTTACCAAAGGGTCCATCTTATCTCCTCATTTCAGCAGGTCGAAGTAAAATTCTTCCAGCTTCTTCGCCTCGGTGACGATATCAAAGCCGCCTGCCCGCATCTCAGCAGAGGTATCCCGCCGCCGGCCATTTTCTGCAGCCCGGATCGCCGCATCCGCCCAGACTGCCGGGCTTTCCTGCAAGCTCAGGTACTGCATCTCGGGCAGGACCTGAGCCTCCTGCGGCACCTCTGTGGAACAGATGACCGGCAGTGCCGCCGCCTGTGCTTCGATCAGCACGATTCCAAGCCCCTCATACCGCGAGGGCAGAACAAAGGCATCCATGGCCTGATAAAACTTTGCGGGATCGCTCTGGCGGCCCAGAAAGCGGACATTCTTCTGCAGCCCCAGCTCCTCCGCTTTCCGGCGGGCAGCAGCTTCACTTTCCCCTTCTCCGATCAGCAGTAAAACGGCATCCGGCCGTTGTTTGCAAATCTCTGCCATTACATCCAGCAGAAATTCGTGATTTTTGGCATAGCAGAACCGTCCGACATGGCCCAGCACCAGTTCATCCCCCAGGCCAAGCTCCTGCCGGACGGCTTTCCGTTTGGAGGCATCATAAGTAAAGCGGTCGAGCTCAATGGCATTGTTGAACACCCGGAAGGGCTTTTCGCCATAAAGCCAGCTGCCTGCCGTTCTGGAGCAGGCACAGAGCCGGGTGGGATACACTGTGGCAAAGGGACGGAGCAGGTACTTCATCACATTTTTTGCTCCTTCTCCCCTGCCCACCGTAGAATGGTTATGCGCGATCCGGTTGGGCACCCCTGCACGCTTTGCCCCCCAGAGGGAAAGCACGCTCAGGGTGTTCATGTGGGAGTGAACGATCTGGTACCCGTTCTGCCGGAACAGCCGCCCGATCTCCTGTTCATACTGCGGCAGGTGGGTATATTTCGGCACCACATACACCCGGCCCCCCAGCTGTTCGATCTCTTCCCGCTGGGGCAGGGTCGAGCCTTCCAGCGCGAAAAAATCAAACTGAACTCTGGAACGGTCCATGTGGCGGTAGTAGTTCATCACCACCATCTCCACACCGCCGTAGTTCATATCTGTCATCATCTGGGCCACACGGATGGGCTGTGCATTCTGCTCCATGGTCATACCAGCTCCTTGCGGTCACAATCCTCGAACCAGTCCCGGAAGCTCTCCTCCAGCGTATAGTGGAACTTGTAATCAGTGGCGGCCAGCTTTCTGCCGCAGACATTGGTGGATACCATCAGTTTCCGGACACGGGCGGGATGGATGCCCACCTTTTTGCCTCCGATGGGCCCCAGAATGCCCGCCGCAAACAGCAGCAGTCCGGCGGGCACCAACGGCACATGGCGGTGCAGGCCGGTCGCCTTCTGCATTGCATCGCAGATCTCTTCAATGGTATAGGCCGGCTCGTAGGTACAGTTATAGATTTCTGCTCCGGGGAAGGAATGATCCAGCATCCGGTACTTGAAGAAGCGCACCAGCTCCTTGACATAGATGCACGCCTTGATGGTGTCCTTCCGGCCGGCATAGAAAAAGTAGCCCTTCTTCTGCCCCCTGTACAGGCGGGTCATGTTGCCGTGCTCCCCTTTGCCATAAACGATGCCCGGCCGCACGATGGTCAGCTCCCGGGCCGGATCACGGGCCTGCCAGATCTGGTGGATCTTTTCTGCCACCAGCTTGCTGATCCCATACGGTGTGTTGGGCGTTGGCAGAGTCTCCTCCGTCTTGAGGTCCTCAGACGCGCCATAGGGTGCAATGGAGCTGGTGAACAGGATCTTCCGGATGCCGTATTTTTCCGCAAATGCGGTCACATTTTCCGCGCCCCGGATATTTGTTTCAAAATAGGCTTCTTCCGGGTGGCCGGGGGTGCGGTGGACCGCTGCCAGATCAAAGATCACGTCCTCCGGAGTCGGAACGAACTCAAAATCGATGGACTTGCGCACATCCAGCCGGATATACTGCACCCCATCGTTCTTTTCCACAATGCCCGGCACCACGCCCTCTTCCCCGGGCATCACAAGATCCAGGTCGTAGATCACGTCGCCGGGTCTGACGCACTCCTTCAGCAGCAAATGAATGAGATGGGTGCCGATAAAACCAGATCCACCAAAAAGGATATAATTCATTTTGCCCCTTTCCGGTCAAACACAACGCCCACCGTCCTGAACAGCAGGTAGATATCCATCCAGATGGACCAGTTGTCGATGTACTGGACATCCAGCTTGACCACTTCTTCAAAATCATCAATATCGCTGCGGCCGCTTACCTGCCACAGGCCGGTGATTCCCGGCTTCATGGAAAGGCGGCGCTTGTGATGGCTCTCGTACTGCCGGTACTCATCCAGCGTGGGCGGACGGGTACCCACCAGGCTCATGGAGCCCCGCACAACGTCAAAAAACTGCGGCAGCTCATCGATGCTGGTGCGCCGGATAAAGCGCCCCACCCGGGTGATCCGGGGATCATCTTCCATCTTGAACATCAGGCCGCTCATTTCGTTCTGGGCCATCAGTTCCTTTTTGCGTGCTTCCGCATCCACATACATGCTGCGCAGCTTGTGGATGTAGAACACCCGTCCATTCCGGCCCACCCGGCGCTGCTTGAAGATCAGCGGGCCGGGGCTTTCCAGCTTGAGCGGAATGGCCACCAACGCAATGATGGGGATGCTGATGATGCACCCCACGATGCCGCCCACGATATCCATGGTCCGTTTCAGCACCTGATCCCGCAGCTTGAGTTCCACCGTGCCCATCGTCACAACATTGCCGCCCGCACAGCGGCTCAGTTCCCGGCTGATGCGCACTGCACTGGTCTCATCGCAGCAGGCTTTTTCGATTCGATCCAGCACCGGCAGACGGAAATGGACCGTCAGACCCATGCTCTCCATCTCCTCGAGGTAGGGCAGCATGTTTTCCTCGCTCTCCTGCGCAATATCCAGATACACTTCATCCAGCGCTGCCTGCCGCAGCCAGTCCATGAAATTATCGAAGTTCGCCTCGATCTTCACCCCATCGATCTCAGTGTGAAGCTGCTCCGGGGCAGCTTCCAGAATGGCAAGGCCGGTCACACGCTTGGACCAGTCCTTTTTCAGCTCTTCCAGGATAGGGCTTGCGTTCTCCTGCGTGGTCACCACCCCCACAAGGCTCTGGATCCCCTTGGTATAGCGGGAGCGCACCAGCATCTTTTTGAGGACAGCATGAGCGCCCGTCATCACAAAGACATCGATGACGGGCACAAATACCAGAAAATAGCGGGAGTGCAGCATGGGAGCCTTGGTCAGCGCCAGACAGGCCGCATCAATGAGGGTCAGCAAAAAATTGAACCGCACCGCAATCTCAACTTCACGGATCGGAGTGCGGTTCACGATATTCTCGCTCTGATCAAATGTAAAAAAAGTCAGAATATAGGCCAGCAGCAATAAAAAACAGGCTTCTACCAGATCGTCCAGCTGGAAGTCTCCCATCTTGTGCAGAACACCTGCGGTCAGCCCCCACGCCAGCCCAATGCTGAGAACCAGAGAGAGCAGATCAATCAGAAACAGGTATCCATACTGCAGTTTTTCACGTTTCGTAATCATACTGTTTCGTTGTCTCCATTTATTTTTACCATTTTATCATATCGGGAGAAGGGTTGCAATAGATGGAGGTCGAATGCAGCACTGCTTTTGTCGGATCACTGCGAATGGATCATGCCATTTCACAAAAGCGCCTTATCGCACCCAAAATGGTCAGCAAAAAGCGCCCTTTCTCTCGCATCACACAAGAGAAAGGGCGCAGCCAAGCTTTATTCAGCTCAGGAGAAACTCCGATCAGCAGTTCTCAGCGAAGTACTTAATGGTACGGACCATCTGAGAGGTGTAGGAGTTCTCGTTGTCGTACCAAGACACGACCTGAACCTGATAGGTGTCGTCGTAGCTACGCTAAATTTTCACGATTTTTTTGTGATCGTTCATAATTTCGAAACAACAGTTACAGTACCACAGCATACCGTTGTCGTACCAAAACCGGCTTGTTCGTACCAAAATTATACCACGTTTCAGCGTTATTTTCAAGTTCTTTCGCAATTTGTGTTTTAGAATTATCATATTCACTCTATTTCTTTTTATGCACATATATTTTCATGTGACTTAGTGTGCCACTCCTCGGAGCGTCCGGGACCCGGGGCGTTTGCCCTGCCCAGATGCGCTCCTCAGGGTGGGTGCGATAAGGTGGGGGGATGAAGGGTTGATGGGTGTATTGATGGACTGGCTTGGACGATGGGTTGTCTCTGATTTTCGAAGAATACTTTTGAAGTGACTGAATTTATTTTTGATGTGCTGATTGCCTTGATTATTTCCTATCTGTGTTGTTCATTGCTGTTTACTTGCCCAGTACCTACTTTGCCTGTGCTCTCCCCTGCTGTTCTTTTGCTGAAATTTCACCGGAAGTGATTTTGAGGGATGGAATGAAAAGCGCGTATATTTGTTCGATATGAAACAATTGTCCTATTATAAAACCGCATGGATGGGATTTCGCAACCACACCCACACGGTCTGAGGTCTAAAAAGATTATTTCAGTTTTGCGATGATCTCGTCTGTACTCACGCCGCTGGCCAGTAGCTTTTTCAGCACATCCTCTGCTTCAGCTTTCTTTGCGGATTCTGCTGCCTTAGTTTCAGCTTTGATCTTTTTGGCTTCGATTCTGGCGATTTCCTTATCGATGGACTTCAGCTCGGCCTTCTTGGTTTTCAGGTCAACCTTCAGTGCATCAATGTTGGCAGTGATGGATGCGATCTCGGCAGTGACAGCTTCCTTTGCAGACTGCTTTTCGGCGAGCTGTGCAGCAAAGTCAACGGTTGCTTTTACGGTCTTGGGCTTGTTCTTGCTACCTTTGGGACGGGGCATAAGGGACACCTCCAATGTTTTTTGATGGCTTCAGTATAACACTCGGTTTTTATGTTCGCAAGAGGTGCAGTTTGTAGAATAAAAATATATTTTGCTTGAACAATAAATCGATTTGGAAATACGAATATTAGCATTCGGAAGGGACGGATATGTTATCGATAATGGACTTTTATATAACGACAAGCATTTGCACCTTTTCCGATTCCTGGCTCGTCAAACTCTTCAATGGTATCGTCAACCTCGAGCAACCCATAATGCATTGCAGTTTCAACTTGTGCCCAAAGCTCGTCAAATTTATCTTTCCAATAGGTTGGACCGAAATAATCCATAATTTCTTTCGCAACAGAAAATGCCGAATTATCTACGCAGGGCAATGGAACACCGTTAGAGGTGGATGCAATAATTCTCAATATACTAGATGACAACAATGCATCTTCGTAAGAAAATGACTTTAACTCGGTCCTTTCAAATGCAAGTTTTTTATACTCGCCTACTGGCTCTCCCTGAAACGGTAGCAATTGATACTCCTGGAGTATTCTGTAAAACACAATCATAAAATTATACAATTGTGCAAACTCGACCTCTGTTAAGAATGTCCATTTATCAATAAAAAAATGCGTTTCATTATTTCGCAGATCCCCTAATACTGTCAAAGCATCGATTACGACGGTTTGATCTTGCGGATGGGTTGCATAATAAGTGCTAAATAAATCTATGGTCTTATTGCAGATAACATGATAGTCTTCTGAACGGTACTTTTCCGCGTCACTCTGCGACAAACAGGAGAAAAAGTTGTTTAAATCCGTTGCGGCATCATACACCGCTTGTAAATTTCCATTTGGGTCTCTTTTCTTTGATATCTTCTTACATACATCATGATCTCCGACATCAAGCATACGTTGCTTTATAAATAATTCTATAGCATTGTGGAGTGAGGATACAAAATTCTTTCTATACTCCAAAGTAGCCATTCCGTTTACGATATCATTTGCATAGGAAATTGCAGATTTCCATGATTCGAGTGCATTATCAATCAGAATTTGCTTCATATCTCTTCCAGCCTACTTTATAAAACTATTTTTTCTGATGATTCTTCAAGGTTTCGAGAAGTTTCTTATATTTCAAATTATATTTCTCCAAGTCCAACCCATTGTCTGATGAGCAGAACATAACTTTTTTCAATTCTTTGTACTGCGAAATATCATCTTTAGTTACAGCCCCTCGCTCCTCTTTTAACCTATAGTGGTAATCATAGTCATATACCAGATCGTATATTTTATAGAGCTGTTCGACGTCATCTGGCTTTAAAAATGTGCACTCAGCTACAATGGACTGCCACTCACTGAAGTACCTGATATTTACAGAACTTCTTTCTGTTTTTAAATAGCTTTCAATGCTCTTTAAATCGTAATACAAAACCGAAGCGGCTTGCCTTGTTTGAGCCCCGCTCTGACGATAGTAAACAAGCAACCCACCTAGCAGCGTACATATGCCGCCGATTATTGCTGATATTAAAGAGAAACCCCAACTTTCCATTTTTCAAAGTCCCTTTGCATTCTTAGCCACTATACTAGCATTGCCTGCCGCCCACCACGTAGAGGTGTACAAAGTTTCGAGCGGCAAAGCTGTGAGAGATTTCCCACAGCTTAATATTATACTAAAAACTAGTGTTTTTCAAGGATAGCAAGCAAATATACAACACCGCCGTCAAATAATCATCTATGCTTAAATACAGAGGTGATTATAATGAAAGCATTGCTCAAGAAATCTGCTATCCTTAAAACTATTTCCTCGAAAATCAGCACTTATCTGCATGCGATTGATGCTGACCCACAAGAGGATGATTCAGATTTTGACGATGAGGAATGGATGGAGTGTCCAACAAAACCAACTCTTGCCCACATCGTCCTTGATCTGTTGCTCTCCCCTACATACCGTCTACCCAAAACTGTAACCGCAGTACGCATCTATCGAGATGAAAACATTTTCTCCGTCTGTCCAAGGTGCGATGTCTGCATAGAGCGAGAATACCAAGGGTACTGCCATCGATGCGGGCAATACCTTGATTGGTCAAAATTAGAGGAGGCAGAAGAAATCTTCATAGGTTGGAGTGGCGTTGAGGATGATGACTAAAGTCTAACCACGGTTTTATTGAGCGCTTACCGTCTTTTATTCTTTTTCGAGCAACTGGAGTGGCGAGGGCTTCACGCCATTTGTCGACTAAGTCGTCTGTTATCGTTCTTTCGTGTTTTATCATCATATCTTTTTCGCGGCTCTCCTCCTCATTCCCTGTTCATCTCGTTATTATCCAAGTCAAGTGGCGAAACGAGGTAAGTTATCAGGAAGATGATGGACATAGGGTGTTGAGAAGGATGGTTGATTGTGTGGGTTGATTAGTTACCCTGCTCTGCGGCTGCGCCGATGGACACAGGAGATTACTCCGCTTCCAGCAACTTCTTATCCATGACGCAATCCATAACTTCTTTCAGGTTGTCTGGTCTAATAACTTTAGACCGAAGCTGTTCAGGAATTTCAAATCTAAATTCCCCTACAAACGCCGGACAGTTAAGCTCCTGCGCCAGAAGACATGCACTATGAACTTCCATGAAATTATAGCTGGGATTCCGAACCGTCAACTGCTGTTCCAATGTGGGCGACAACAATTTAACATTGCCTTCTCGCTGCAAATGAATCAGTACTCTTCTTATATCGTCATCGTTCACCTGATTTATTTCTTGTAACGCCATGGAAACGGTATCATATGTGATATAAATCGTTTTGAAGTGACTCATCACTTCTTGTGCCTGAACTTTTACAAAGAAATACAGTGTCCAGAGGTCAACAACAATCGCCTTATTCTCTGAAGTGTAGCTTTCAAAAAGGATGTCCTTCGGATTGCGTAACCACTTCTCTTTCTTATATACATCGAACATTTGAGCCGCTATCCATTGCTGCATACTGTTCCAGTGCGTGTTGGGCATTACTTGTGCTCCTTTCCACACTAAAAGCATCCTTTCATACTTACTGCTAAGCAACGGATGCATTCCATGTGCCCATCCAGCATACTGTTCTGCCTGCACTGGGCGGCAATTTAACATGTTAATGATAAGACACTTTTCATTATAATCCGCTTCAGTATATAGCCCTTCATCCAGGAGAATCTTTACATCATCAAGCATTTGATCTGGATCATTGAATGTGCATGTAGCAAATTTCAAGTCCATCTCAAAAGACATGTATATAAAGATATCCTTGAATTCATCGCTGTGCTCAACAAAACATCTAAGAGCTGGTGTCAAATCAAACTGGTGAGCCAAGGTGAAATCAATATATGACCGATAGAAGTACTCAGGCTGATCTTCAATCAGATATTTCCGTTCATCAAATACACTATCGTATAGTTCCTTCGTCTTCAGATATTCTCCATGTCGAATATAGAAGTGACACCATTCTTCAAACGAGATAATATCATCATATTTTTCGAAGAAAGCCTTGTATCTATTCTCTATCGCCTTGAAATCATAAGTCTCAAGTTCGTCAATATAAATCTGGAAGGACTCTATCCCTGTAGGATTCTTAATGCTCTCACAATGCCGCTTAACTTCAGAGATGGCGTGCCATTGAAAGCGCATGATTCCATTACCATAAAGATTAGCAAAAGATGTGTGCACCCCATCAAAGCTAAGCCTGTCGTCCGTCTGCGTTTCTATTAACTCTTGAAGCCGTTTTTCCCCATCTGTAAGGACATTAAGAAGTTCTTTCTCCGATATCGGAGCTTGTATGTCAAGGCCAACATTAAACAAGCGCATCGGAGCTTCAAGCAATATGGCAAGCTCATAAAACTTTTTATCATGATCTGTTAGAGCATCATAATCATCTATATTGACTGGCTCTTTTCTTATCGCCACATCAAGATAACAGAGCTGTATATCTCTTTTAGTTTCCCCATCTGGGAAGTCAAAATATTTCATTACATCATGATAATGCTTATAGATTCGGAAATTGTCATGCATGAAATAGAAGCATTTAAATATTTGTAATCCGGCTCTTCCGAATGTTCCCTTAAGCCACATTTCATCTGCAGCTGAAAATACTCGAAGAAGTGCGTCCCGAGCTTTTTCTATTGCGTCTGTATGAATCCTTGCTGGATCTATCTTGTCGCTTCCTTCTTCAATAAAAGCATCTCGGATAGAATGCTGATAATATGTCAACGCCAAGGTTTCCAAAATAATAAAGTTACCGCTGATCTGATATGCTCTATTAAGGCAGCGCAATGCTCTTGTCGTCTCTTTGAAATAGTTTGAAAGGACAAATCCAAGTGTCTGGTATAGAAATTCTTCTTCTCGCTCATCCTTTGGTTTAATCAAGAGCTGATCACGACTACCTAGAAACTCAGAAACAGCGGATATATCGCAATCTCTCTTAGCCGCTCGAATTGCCATCGCTAAAACACGTTCTTCATTACCAGCGGGATTCTTAGAGAGAGCCTTCTTAATAAACTCATCGGCTTTATCCAGTTCCTGTGCTTCATAATACCTGACGGCTTCCGTCAAATCGTCACGAGGACTGGTTAATCCGGCTTTCCTCATCTCCTCACTTATTTGATCGTAAATATCAAAGTCTCTGGCAAGCCTATATGCTTCATGAAGAACTCCATAGATAGATATTTTCTGCTCATCCGAACATTTTGAGAATTCAGAATTATCGATTGTCAGGCGAGTAGACTCTACAGCCTTTAATAGCTGCAATGTATCTACATATGTCTGGGCTTTTCGCCTTTCATTTTCAATCCAACCAGCTCTGACCATCAACTGATCTGGAGACTCCTCAGGCTCTTCGTAGCCTGGTGCAATCTCACTGTCATCTACCATAGGAAGACCTGATTCAATGGTCACACCAAATTCATCTCTCATAAGAGTTTGTAACAGACGAGCATTCATGACATTAACCCGGCCTCTGTTAATGTTGCTTCCAACTCCAATAGCTATCAATCCGCCAAATAGAAGCGTATGATCTCCAAGGCTTTCTTCGTCCCACACCGGCGATCCCGAGAATCCCTTTAACTCGGCTTCTCTGTCGGCCGAATTTAGAAATGCTTCATCAACACGGATGATAAAATAATCCTGTTCATCCTGATTTTTCAGAACTTTAGCTGTCAGTTCATCTTGCTGATAATATACCGGACTATCTGAACCTTTTGGATAGCCTACTGCAACTATCCGTTCCCCACTGGTCATCGGATACAGTGCATACCGAGTGGGCGTAAGTTGAAGATTGCCTTTCGCGCATTCTATGATAGCAATATCACAGGTATGAGTGCTATCATCGCCTATAACAGTCGCCTTATCAATTGGAGAGAATCTAAAATGATCACGACTAACAACTATAGATTCTTCCTTTGGGCCACCCGCAGCAGGAATCAAAATCTGAATGTTTATCTGATGAGACGTATAGATCACATGTGCACATGTCAGGACATAGAAGGACGCAGCGTTTTCTGCGTAAAACAGTGTGCCGGTTCCCCTTTTCCCTTTTTCATCCGTGATAAGCACGGAATATGCCTCATACTGTCTCATATGTACCTCTTATATAATAAGCAGCTTCAAATTGCCATTCTTTATGTACTTTATATCATCTGTCATGAGGAATCCATTCATCCACCACGAATAATTACTGTAGATAGAGATGTTTCCGTATTGCTGTAGTAACTTTGCAATTGTCTGTTTATTCGGGTGCGATGTCCCATCCGCACAGATAAGAAATGTATCTGCCTGGATTCTTGAGAGCAGAGCATCCGATATATTCCTGATACTACCGTGGTGAGGAAGTTTCACAAGATCATACTTCCCGCCCGGAATGTTCTCGGCCCACGCATCTCCACAGAACAGGTTTCGGATTCCTGCATACTCAAATGTAAAAACGATACTCGACTGATTCGCAATAGAAGTATCTGAGCTTGGATACGGTTTAGCCATCAGATCATCAAGTGAACAAGTCCAATCAGACACAGATGCGAGCTGGGCATTTGCTTCCTCCATCTTTGCCATTGCTCTGCTCAGAATCTCTGGCTTCGGTGCATGAACAATAATCCTCGCCCCATCAATCGCGATTTCATCTCCAGCCAACACGCTTGAATGGATCTTTGATCTATCAAGACTGTGAAATAGCCGCTGATTTTGCGTAGCTGACAGATTCTCCGTTTCTGTGGCCTCTGCATACGCATTGAAATAGATCTCAGTAAAGCCAGGGTCGCAAGCCTTAAGAATTCCTCCAATGTGGTCATCATCGTAATGAGTGATTATCAGGGCATCCAAGGTTTCGCCAGAGCGAATTATACTGGTCAAGAGATTTCTGAACTCACCAGCTGATGAAGTTGGACCAGAATCAACAATAATATTATGCGGTTGACCGGAACTCCCAATAAAACAAATATGTACACAATCGCCCTTGCCGGATCTAATGGTCGAGATTGTCAGGTTGTCAGTCAGTTGTATCATTTCTTCTCTGTCCTTCCTATGGTTTCCGGAGTAAGCGCTCAATAAAACCGTGGCAGGTCAGAAGACTGGCGGTCAATCCATGCGGAATGCCGCCTGCATCTCTTGACTCCAAGGCTGGAGCTTATTCAAGTCCAGCAGATTCTTGGGTGTTCGATATATCGTATTCATCTTTTAAATTTATTTGCAACTTTTCTTCATATATAGCTATAAAACTATTTTTATAGTACTCTGGTAAGTTTTTCCACATTATCAGCCAGTTCACCAAAATCAACGCTGACAAAACAAACAAAGTAACATAATAAACGAGAGCCACAATAAAGTTATCGAATGTAAGCCCCCACAGAATCCCTAATAGCACTTCAACTATGATATACAGAAGTACCGCCGCTGCTCCTTTTAGAAGATTGATATTAAAATAACCTGCTGTACGTTTATTTTGAAAGGATTGGATTTGTTCCATAACGCAGGATTCCCATACAAAGATTTTCTTATCCAAGTAATGATTCAAAATTCTTTCAAGAACCATTATCTTCTCGCTATAAAGAATAAGGTAATATGAGTTCCCCATTATTACTAAGAACACATATATGTAAGCAAATGCCAAAAACAGTATCATACCCCCAATAATAATCTTTTGATTTAATATAACAGCTAAATTGGTAAGTTCCAACTGATCGTTGTTGGTTTCAGCTATTTTATATATTGCGCCAATCACTACAGAGAACACTGCGAAATAGACTCCATATACAGTGTCCTGCTTATTAAACTCCTGCGTGTAATATTCACACTCATGCTTTGCTAAGTCATACTCACTTTTCAACAACTCTTGCAATACATCGTTTTTCTCCAGAGTCTGTTCATCCATAGCCATACTCTCCATTTATCATGCAACTGCATTTTCTATACTTGTTAAACTCACACAACACTTTCAAGTTGTCAAGTTCTATTCCTCACTTTATATTTTAGCCGATTATGTTCGTACAGACAACCGTTGTGTTTCGCTCACCACGTAGAGGTGTGCAAAGTTTTGAGCGACAAAGCCGTGAGAAATCTCCCACGGTTCAAATATAACCCTTTAAAAACTAGTTTTCAAGGGCGCAGGTGAAATATACATCAACCTGTATTGTGCAGTATCAAGGCTACATTCAGACAGCGTAACCCCGACTCTTGATGACTTCCACAACCTGAGACACATACTTCTGGCAGGTGTCGTGGTCGGGGGCTTCCACCATCACACGCACGACCGGTTCCGTGCCAGACTCACGCACGAGAATACGGCCAGTGTCGCCCAGCGCTTCTGCCACAGCCTTGACTACCTCCTGCACCGCCGGGTCGTTCTGTGCAGTCTTCTTATCGGTCACACGGACGTTCTCCAGCACCTGCGGATAGATCTTCAGAGGCTCAGCCAGCTTGCTCATGGGCATCTTCTTCGCCAGCATGACTTCCATCATCTTCAGGCTGGTCAGGATACCATCACCGGTGCTGGCGTACTTGCTGAAGATAATATGACCACTCTGCTCACCGCCGATACGGCAGCCGTTCTTAGCCATATACTCATAGACGTACTTGTCACCCACTGCAGTCTTGGCGTAGCCGATGCCCTTCTCATCAAAAGCCTTATACAGGCCAAAGTTGGACATGACCGTGGTAACGACGGTATTGGTCAGCAGCTTGCCGCGCTCCTTCATGTAGCAGCCGTAGATGTACAGGATATGGTCACCAGTGATCACATTACCCTTTTCATCCACACACAGGCAACGATCAGCATCGCCGTCATAGGCGAAACCAACATCCAGACCCTTCTCTACCACGAACTTCTGCAAGCCCTCAATGTGAGTAGATCCAGCATTGTTATTGATATTCAGACCATTGGGTTGGTTATTGATCACATAAGTGTCCGCGCCCAGCGCATCGAACACGCTCTTGGCGATGTTCCAAGAGCTACCGTTGGCACAGTCCAGACCAACCTTGACGCCCTTGAAAGAGTAGATACCCAGAGAGATCAGATAGCCCATGTAGCGGTTGCGGCCGGACACATAGTCCACAGTGCAGCCAATGTGCTCCCGGTGAGCGAAGGGCAGCTCCGGCCAATCCTTGTCGAACACATGCAGCTTGCCGTCAATGTAATCCTCGACAAGCAGCAGGGTCTCTTCCGGCATCTTCTCGCCGTAGCAGTCGATCAGCTTGATGCCGTTGTCATAGTACGGATTGTGGCTGGCGGAGATCATGATGCCGCAGTCAAAATCATCCACACGGGCGATGTAGGCCACACTGGGCGTGGTGGTGACGTGCAGCAGATAGGCATCTGCACCAGAAGCGGTCAAACCAGCCACGAGACTGTACTCGAACATATAGCTGGAGCGGCGGGTATCCTTACCAATGACAATGCGGGCAGGATTCGTATCGCCGTTGCGTTCCCGGAGCATGTTGTAGTACCAGCCCAGGAAACGGCCTACCTTATAGGCATGATCTGCAGTCAGAGTGATTCCGGCTTCGCCACGGAAGCCATCTGTACCAAAGTATTTTCCCATTTTAGATATGTTTCCTCATCCAAAGAGTGAATAAACGAATAGGTATATGCTTTTAGCCGAGAGAGTCTCTCGTTGCCTGCTGCTCGCCACGGAGAGGCAACATACTTGAGCAGCACATCCATGTGACTTAACACATGGCCGATAATTATTAGTCTTTGCAGAACAATTTTCAGGCATCGAACTGTCCATTATGGAATGTGTCTTTTAATGAAATCAGAAACAATCATTTCATATTTTTCGGGATTTGTTCTATAGCAACTCGTATGTCCCGCTCTAGGAACTATATACATCATTTTTTGGCTTTGGCAGCTCTCATAAATTCTATTCGCCATGGACAGCGGTGCCTGAGTATCCTCATCCCCATGAATAATTAAAATTGGAACATTTGTCTTTGATACTGCGTTGCAAGAGTTTGCATCTTCTAAATTGAAACCGCCAAAAATTCTGGCTCCCGTATTTACAAACTGTGCAAACAGACTTATCAGTATTCCATTGTGATACAGCTTATCTTCACTATTTACCCTTATCATTTCTAAAGGTGATGTAAATCCTGCATCATCTATGATTCCGCAAACGGATTTTGGCAACCCCAAATCACTGCTCATCAATGCTATTGCCCCGCCCATAGAAATTCCCATAAGGTATATAGGCACCTGTTCTCCAAATTCAGAAGCCACCCAATTTGCCCAGTCACAGCAGTCATATCTTTCCAACACACCAAGTGTCGAAATATTTCCTCCGCTCTCACCATGTGCTCGCATGCTTACCAGTAAGAGGTTCCATTCATGCTCCTCTGTAATTCTGTAAATTGGCACTCCACATACATAGCTATCAGACCAAAGTCCATGAAAAAAGATGATAATTGGTGCATTTTTCTTTCTTTCAAAATAATGGCCGACTAATTTCACTCCATCAGATGCCGTGATCGTAATCTCCCTATTTGGCTCATTCTTTATCTTGTACGCTTCTGTTATTATTTTATACTGCCATTCATCAGCGATTTCTAAATCCGGCCAGTGTATTTCTCTTCTTGAGCAAGCCCTCTGAAAAGCATATTTACTTGCCACTATCAGCACCATTATTCCGATGACTAAAGTCAGCAGAAATATTAATCTATTTTTCCCATTTATATGTGCTTTCGTCATAAAAAACACTTCCATATAGCTTATACAGAGTTACATATACCTTAGCCTGATTATGCATTTAGCCGGATAGATATCCGTTGCCTGCTGCTCACCACGAAGAGGTAGCATATTCGAGCAGCACAGCCATGTTTTCGCATGGCTTGTAAGTATTAGTCTCTGCGGAACAGGTCGCGCGTGTAAACCTTGTCCTGCACATCGTCCAGACAGCTATCGTAACGATTGGCAATGATAGCCTGACTACGCTTCTTGAACTCATCAAGATCATTGACGACCTCACTGCCGAAGAAGGTGCTGCCATTCTCCAGCGTCGGCTCGTAAATGATAACAGTAGCTCCTTTTGCCTTGATGCGCTTCATGACACCCTGGATAGAAGACTGGCGGAAGTTATCCGAGTTGGACTTCATGGTCAGGCGATACACGCCAATCACACAGGGCTTCTCCTGAGACTTGTCGTACTCGTTATCTTCACCATATCCGTAGTAACCTGCCATTTGTAACACACGGTCTGCGATGAAATCCTTACGGGTGCGGTTGGACTCCACAATAGCCTCAATGAGGTTTTCCGGGACATCAGCATAATTGGCAAGAAGCTGCTTCGTATCCTTGGGCAGACAATAACCACCGTAGCCAAAGCTAGGATTGTTATACTGGTCGCCAATGCGTGGATCGAGACAAACGCCCTTGATAATCTGCTGAGTGTTCAAACCTTTCATCTCAGCATAGGTATCCAGTTCGTTGAAATAAGACACACGCAACGCCAGATAAGTATTGGCGAACAGCTTAACTGCCTCGGCTTCGGTGAACCCCATGAACAGGGTGTCGATGTTCTCCTTGATGGCACCTTCCTGAAGCAGACCCGCAAACTCATGTGCAGCTTTCACAAGGCGCTCATCGTTCAAATCCGTACCGACAATGATACGGCTCGGATACAGGTTATCATACAGGGCCTTGGACTCACGCAGGAACTCAGGACTAAAGATGATATTCTTGGTGTTAAACTTCTCGCAAACACTTGCAGTATAGCCCACCGGAATCGTGGACTTGATGACCATAATGGCATTCGGATTATACTGGAGAACCAGTTTAATCACAGCCTCAACCGCCGAAGTATCAAAGAAGTTCTTCTTGCTGTCATAGTTGGTAGGCGCTGCAATAACAATGAAGTCAGCATCCTTATACGCTGCCTCTGCGTCAAGAGTAGCGGTTAAATTCAAGTTCTTCTCGGCAAGGTATTTCTCAATATACTCGTCCTGAATCGGAGACTTTCTGTGATTGATGAGGTCAACCTTCTCCGGGATAATATCAACTGCCATGACCTCGTGGTGCTGCGACAGCAGTGTAGCAATAGATAAACCAACATAGCCAGTACCTGCAACTGCAATTTTCATTTTACTCCTCCGTATTAGTTTTTCTTCAACAGTTTTTGAAAGAAGGAAAATATCAATTCATGATAAAGAATAAGTGTCACTATAAAGTAAAGTACCATGTACAACAAAGCCCCAGCAACAAACCCATTTCCCACTATGCTTGTTATGATATAAAAACCACCCCCCATAACCAATATGTAAAGTAATTCTTTAATCCACTTCACATTATATTGTTTTACAAAGCTCCGAATTGCACTTATATACCAAACAATAAGCGTGATAATTGATGCGGCTGATATTGATTCCGGAGTTCTAAAAATCCAATAAGCAATTGCATTCAGAGCAGCCGACAGCATTAACACAAACAAACACACACAGCAATATCGGCGTTGTCTATTGAGCACTTTATAGTAATTAAACATAATTGCACTTATCGAACTTGACAATGCAAGACCCGGAAATATAATCCTAAAATAAACCAACGAAGGCAAATATTCGGGTAAAACATATTTAACAAAAATATTTAAAGGGTAGTAAAACAAATGCCCTGCGAATACCATCATTGAAATAACAGCAATTCCCATGGGCATATCTCGTTCGATAGTATCTACTCCTCTCCGTTTCAAGTTCGGGAGTAAAACCATCGAAGCCGCCCCCATAACCGTTGTCGCCATGTTTAAGATGCTATATGCAAATGCATATATCCCGTATGTCTTCGAGTCAAAAAGCAGAGAAACAAACTGTTGATCAAGTGATAGAACCAAATTAGCGACTTGAAATGCCAGCGTTAAAGAAATTCCTGTTACAAAATAATCTCTTAACAATTTCCATGAATCATGAAAATTATTGTATTCTCCAAACGTAATATCTCTATATGTAAAAACATACCACAACATTAGAATTGCATTGATAAAAATAATCGCGCCAATATATAGTTGACACGGCACTTCCGATATATATCCAGCTCGGTATACTAATATTATGAGACCTGTTGCACAAAGTTTAAAAATGGCATATAAAATCTTTCGCTTCGATAATTCATTAAACCTCATTGTGCTTTGCGAAACGAATTGATAATATGTAGTTACATTTGTCGAGAATGTATCTACTGCAATTGCAAAAACGACGAATCTATAAACTCCGCTAAAGAACAGCACCGACACAAATGCAATGATTATTGATACAACCGCTTGAAATGTAATATAAAACTTTGTGTTGAGTCTAAATGCTTTCTTATCCAGCGTATCATATTCCTGCCCCGCATGTTTTAAGAGAACTCCATCAACAAAACCAAAGTGAAAAAGTGCAGTGTATGACATATATAGCGTGTAAACTTTATAGTACCCGTAATTTGATGCACCCATCAATTTCGGAATTATAAGTGCCGTTATAATACTGCTTGCCAATACTGTCGCATTACTTAAAACAACTTTGAAAAAATCAGATGCCATTTTGTTACTGCTTTTCATCAAATTATTTCCTAACCTTTTTTCTCATTTGTCTAATAAATCTCAAAGTCTTTACTAAATGAAAGTCCATGCACATCACAACGATCAAGTCACTTTTAGATAAAGTTTTCAACCAACTCATTTTTTTCCGAAATCCAATTTGTTCATCAAATAATCTACTCGTTTTGAATTGCTTATATTCTACAGAATAGTCATCAGAAGCCACTAAATTAAAAAAAACATTTTTTCTTTCTCGTAAAAGAGCCGTCTGGAAAATGGCCTTTTTATTCTCCTGCGACAATGGATATCTATCAATCACTCTTTGCAATTCAGCGCAATAGCGTTCTCGATCCTTTAAAAAGTTCTTTCGGTAAACCTCATGTGTTGCAGAAGAAGAATTATCAAAATAAACATACATTGCTTTTTTCAGAGTGATTATGGTCGAGCAATATGAAACAACTGTCAACAAAAAAAGTTGATCCTCCGCCAAAACACAGTCAACAAATTCAATGTTGTTATCCATAATAATTTTACTCGGAAACAGCGTTCTGCAAACTGACCCAAAAATTTTTCTTTCAACAACTACTGAAGTTATAAAATCATTTAAATCATTCAAATTACTATCTTCGAGCATCTCACAGGATGCCGAAATATTCCCGTCTTCATCGCCATATACAAAACTGCATATCACAATACTGTTTTCTTTCGCTTTCGCAAGAAGACTTTCTATAAAACTTGTCTCAACTCTATCATCCGCATCAATAAATACAATGTACTCCCCCTGTGCTTTTTTTATCCCATAATTTCGAGCTGAAGATACCCCTCCATTTTCTTTATGAAACACCCGAACTCGTTGATCTTCTTTCTCGAATCTTTTACAAATTTCTAATGAATTGTCTTGCGAGCCATCATCGATCAAGACAATATCCAAATTCTCATAGGTCTGATCTAAAATACTCCTAATACATCGTTTCAAATATTTATGTGCATTATATATAGGCACAATCACTGAAACCTCTTTTTTCATATTCGCCGCCTACCTTGTATAATTTGCAATAAATGTTCCGATATCATTGCTATAAAAAATGTATAAAAGTAGCCCCACCATAATTACTTTAATAATCAAATTAATTTTATGTTTATCCTGATTGATAGAAAAAAGCATTACAGTAGCATAGGAAACCAAATACATTGTTCGCTCCATAAACAAATAACTAAAACACATTCCCAGCGAGAACAACGATAGGGTTTGTGTATATTCCACAATCATCGCATTTGCATCAGAATCTTTTGGAATTTGTCCTTTATACCGCCTACTTATCAAAAACAATATTCCAATATAGATTATCATACATATAAACAATATAGCCATTCCAAGTCCAGATCTCTTATAAATCGCTTGTATCGAGTATGAATCCCAATATCTAATAGCCTGCATCAAAGCAACTTTAACATAAGCCATACTTGAAGGAATTATGTTATTAACTAGTTCTAATACTCTCGCTCCCAAAAGGTTTACCCCCATCATTGTAATAACAACCGGGGTTTTATTCTTAATTTTTGAAAGTAAAGCAATTGGAACAATTATCAAGGCATACGAGTGAATTAAAGCTGCAGCTATCAAAAGAATTGCTGAATTAAGTAGTCTTTTCTTTTTGCAATACAGATAAACAGCAAGGGAAGAAAGCGCACATGCCGCAACACATCTTAAGCCTGAAACAGCCAGTTTAAATCCAAATGTTGAAAGCCACGCAAAAAAAACAAAAAAAGCTTGTGAATAAGGTACGCACTGCCTTTCACCATATTCCTCACATAAACGATCAAAAAAGATGTAATAGAAAACTGACAAATCAAGCAAAAGCGGAAAAAAAGGTAATAACGTATTATCAGGCAGTCTACTAATCAGCCAAAAATACAGCGTTGCTAAATAGTACGTTCCATATCCACCATTTTTTAATGCATAAGAAAAGTCATGTCCTCTCAATGCATTAACACCATCATAGTGAACAAACAAATCCCACCGTATTACACTATTAGGAACAAAATAATAAACAAACACTAACATACAGGCACAAAATGCTATAATCAAATATTTATACTGCCTGACGGAGATTATCGCATCGTTTCTAAAAATCGTGCAAGCTGTAGACATCACCAAAACAAATAGCGTTATAGCAATGCATATCCATTGAATTAGATTCAATTGCATAATTTTCCTTTCTATCGCATTAGAGGATAGTTATTAAAAACATTACTATATTCTTTACCCATATGTACTGCTTTAAATTTTGTGCTATCCCTATAGGCTTCCTGCCCAAGACTTCTTCTCAAAGACTCATTTTCTTTTAGTTTTAATATTACTTCTACAATTTCATCCGCATTCGGCTCAATTAAAAGTGCACTTCTTTCATTTTCCAACATATCAGGAACTCCCCCAACATTTGACGCAATGATTGGCATCGCAGCGGACATTGCTTCTATCAATGTCATCGGCATTCCCTCCCATTTTGAAGGGAGCATAAACAAATCCGACTTTTCAAACCAAGGTCTGACATTCCCTGTAGTTCCTGCAAATATCACATATTTCGTTAGATGCTGCTTATCCACCTGCTCCTTAATATCTCCAAGCAAGTCACCCTCACCTACAAATATGAATCGAATTTTTTCTCCAGCATCAATTAATTTTTTTAGAGCTAAAACCATCTCGATGTGATTCTTCTGTTCTGAGAATCTTCCAATATGAAGACATGTAAATACATCGTGTTGAGCATAATCATCTTTGGGCGAAAAGTTATTAACATCAATTCCATTATAGATCATTGGAATCTCATTTATATTCATGCCATATCTTTTTTCTATCGATTTTCTAACGCGAGGGCTGATAGCAACTGGTACAGCCTTTCTACTTCTAAACAAAAACTTCTGAAAATGCTGGAGCTTTGATGGAACTTCCTTTTCTGCGACATTATGAACCGTATGAAAAATTTTTCTTTCTTTACTAAGCCCGCCTGCAAGGACTGCATACATCAGCATGTATCTGTGTGTATGGATAATATCCGGTCGAAAATCCCGTATTATTTTTTTCAGTTTTTGAGTCGCCGACCAATCGAAACCACTTTTCTTGTCCAAGAACACTAAATTGATACCGTTATGTATTAGTCTTTCCGTAATTGCTGTTTCACAATGATACATGCTAACAACCATAATTTCATGTTGCTTATTAAGTTCATAGCACAGATTCTCAACCATAATTTCCGCGCCAGCCAAGTTGAAATCTGGCATAATCTCTAAGATTTTCATTGTATCAATCCTTCTCAATCAGCAATTTTTTGAACGACCTTCTTAATAAAAGCTCTATTTCTATTAATTTGCTTATTTTTATAGCTTTCAAATTTTTCTTGAGTTTCCTTGAATTGTGCATTTCCAAATGTCAGATGTAACGCCTCTAACTGTGCAATATGTAAATTATGATAAAATGGACTTGTAATTTTTCCTTTCATATCATACATAGACCAGTAGCCATTATCAAAGTCTCCCAAATGCTTTACCAAGCTTTTTACTGCTGTATCCAAAGCCGTCTTATACTTCTCATTTCTATCAACCAAAGTCAAATCATACAAACCATATAATGAAAAAATCCAACCATTAAGTACAATTGGCTTATTTGTAAATTCGCAAAATAGAACGTCCTCACCCTCATATTTTGACGTTCCCCCTTGCTCGAGCGGTTTTAACATAAACTCAATCGCTTTTTGAGCTCTTTCAAGGTACTGTTTTTCTCCTGTAACCTTATATGCTCGGAGCAAAAGAGATGCACCCTCTCCCTGACACATCGAACCATAGGGAGCCTCTGGATATACAAAGCCAAAATTATTCCATGCACCTGATTCTTCTTGATTTCCAACCGCGAATTCAACGCAGTTCCAAAATTGACTAATGTATTTTTCTTCTTTAGTCATAAGATAAAGATCAAAAGCACCCAGCCCATATTGAAAAATTGCAACCGGGAAGTAGACCACCCCGGCAACTTCATCTGTTGTCATTGGGATTGTCTTTTTCTCCAGTGTCTCTGGATCTTTTGTGACTTTCTCGGTCATATTATTAAAATAGCCTTCTAATTTGCCCGGAACAAAACATTTTCCCATGTCTTGATTAACATGCATTATACTGTTTCCCGTTAGCATCTTATACCACTTTTTGATATTATAAACGCTTAGCCCCATACCATGCCCTCTCTTTTTAGCTGAGGTTTCTCAGCATGATTTCCATAATTTTCTCCGGCATAAACTCACTTGCTTTTTTTACGCAGTTTAACTTCATCGAAATAAACCGTTCCGGATTCAGAGCTATGTCATTCAAGCATTCTGTCAGCTGATCTACATTTCCCAATTCATATCCAAAACCAGTTACACCTTCGTCTATTACATCGCCACAATTATCCCATCGCGCTGTAACCACCGGAACACCCGCAGCGTATGCATCTATTATTGTACCTGGTACGCCTTCAGTTTTATAGTGTGTCGGAAAAATCATTCCAAAGTAGTCTCGCAATGTTTCTACACTTTCTTCTGGTTCAACAAAGCCTCTATACTTAACACAATCACTGAATTTTCTTTTTAATTGCTCAAACCACTCTTCTTGACCACCTTGAACCGGTCCATATACATCTAGCTGATAAACCATCCGTCCATACTTCTTATTTACTGATAAGACGGCATCCACTGCATCTTCTAGTCCTTTTTCTTTCGTTACACGAGCAAAGAAGCACAGTCTATAGGGTTCCGTATATTTAGCCTTGAATAATTCATCCGTGTCAATTGGTACAATGTGTTTAAAATTTGGAAAACGTACAATATTGTCAAAACCCTGTTCCTGCAATGCGTCTGCCATACTACTCGTTTCAACATAAATGTAATCAACTTTTTTCAAAAGTCGCTTCAACCGCTCATCAGCGTTTGTCATTGTTGGTAACCAACCACCTACAACTGCATAATGAATTGTTACACCTGTAATCCTCTTTAAAAATACGAGTATCGGGGTAAACACTTTTACGCTTTTATGAGCAGGTAGCATGATAACATTTTTACAATTGCACGCCAAATCCACCAACTGCAAAAAGAGTTTAACCGGATGTTTTTTCCAATTAAGCGTATCGACCTTTTTTACTTCAGCTGCTCCAAAATCTTTATCAAGTTCTTCCGCTATCGCACAGGTTTTTGCTTCCTGTCCTCCTGATTTACTCTTTCCCGAAGCAAAATAACCTATCATTCCAATTTTCGTTTTCATGTACGAAATTCTCCATTTTTGCTTGTTCTTCACATACTAGACAATAATATCAGCCTTCAAGAATATGGATCAACTGCCGATAATAAAATTTCTCCGTAAACTGCGCAACATTAACTTTGGCCTTTTCTTTCATTTCGACAGAATACTTGCTGTCAGTCAGAATGTGTTCGATTTCTTTGGCGATATTATCAATAAGGTCTTCATCTCTCTTAAGCAAAACGCAACCATTCTTACCAACATATTCTGGAATCCCCCCAGATTCTGTCGTAATTAATGCGCATCCAGATGCCATAGCCTCTATCATCGTCATACCCGCCGGTTCATCCCACATCGACGGAAGAACAACCACGTCCGCCATTCTATAAACAGCTGGCATATCTTCGTTATCAATGTAGCCGGTGAAAACGATTTGATTCTCCAATTCCTTCGTTAGAACATGAAGCCTTTCCTCATAAGTTCCAACTATACTTGCCTTGTAGAAATTTGATCCAACAATAAGCAACACAATATCTTTTCGATTCAACTGTTTTACTGCTGATATAACTTCTTCAATTCCTTTTTCTTTATTTAATCTACCAGCAAAAAGGACTACTTTTCTCCCTCCAATAGTTTCCTTTAAACGTTTTTCGATTGCTTCTTTAGTGCCAGTTACATTCGACTCAAAGAAATAATTACGAAGGCAATTGTACATTACCGAAAACTTTTCATCCGGAATTTGAAATTTCTCCTTCATTTTTTGCTTTACAAATTCGCTGATTACAATTATCCCTCTGCTCTCACAGACTATTTTCCCCATTCCATACAAACTTTTAGGAACGGTGTGCATGTGAAGAAACCACTTATTTTTATACTTCTTTCTGTTGCCGTTCATCTTTAGAGATGAAAGAACCGGAATCGAATTTTCAAAAACAACTACATCAAAATCATTATTCTTCAATACTTGTGCAACAAAAAAGGAAAACCAGCCAATTTGAGCCATAAAACTAAGCGAATGAATTCTTTTACCGCCTAAAATATATTTTGAGAAGAGGTAAAAAAAATGGTCCATCTTTTTTACAGCTGTCGGCACTTCTGCCCAAATAAAATTTGTATTTTTATACTTTTGTGAAACATCCAACGCTTCTTCATCATATATAGAAATACAATTCAATTCAATTTGGTTTTCTACCTCATTTTGAGAAATCAACTCCTCAATTAATGCTGGAACCGCACCACCCTTAACTGCCGGGATTGGTTGTTTACTTGAACCCACAATTAGAACTTTTTGCATATTTTCCCTCACACCTTTGATGCTTACACTTTCCTCTTATCAATACCCATTCCAGTGCCCTTGACCCAAGCCCAGCATCCAAGTTCATACAAGCTGCGTACCACATTGTGTCCCTCGATTTCATGGTAGAGCTGCCAGTGGTACTTTGCCTGCTTTAGCTTATTGCTGGACACCGAGCCAGCACGTCCCATCCGGTATGTACCCAATACTTCTTCCATGCCGTAGCAGTAATCCGTTTTCTTCAGGATCTTCAGCCACAGAGCAAAGTCGTTTCTCTTTTTAATCGGAGGCACCTCGAACTTGCCAAGTGCTTCCTGATCGTACATCACGGACAGATTACCGATTGGATTGGACAGCCGAATCATCTTTTTGTAGTCCGTTTTCTTCGGAGGAATGAATACCGTGTGCAGGTCGTTTCCTTCCTCGTCCATCCAGCCATAGCCGGTCGCACTAAACTTTGCGCCAGTCCGCTCCATAAAGGCGATCTGCTTTTCCAGTTTATCCGGCATCCACAAGTCATCGCTATCCAGAAATGCGATATACTTGCCAGTCGCCCGCTTCATGGCCTCCGTCCGGGCAACCGCTGGTCCCCCATTCTGCGGAAGAACATAGTAGTGGATATTGGGATACTTCTCCAAGTACGGCTTCAACACTTCGGCAGTGTTATCCGTGCTACAGTCGTCCACAATCTGAATCTCCCAGTCTGTAACTGTCTGGGCAATCACAGAATCAAGCGATTGCAAAATATACTTGCCGCAGTTGTAAGTCGGCATAATCACACTAACTAGCATTCTATCGTTCCTCTCCGCATATCAAAGATTACAGCCCAGACTCAATCTCAAAGAGTCTGAGCCGTTTATTCCTTATAAAGCTCTACTAATCGTCCTCAGCAGTATGAGTCACACTGCCGCTATGTCTTATGCCGCCACAATGAACGTTGCTATGGCAAATTCACGCTACGGTAGCCGCTGTCTTTAGTCCTGATGGCACCACCGCTTGCTACGGTAGCTCTTGCCTTTATTCCAGATTCCACTCATCTACGCTACGGTAACCCCTGCCTTTATTCCCGGTTCCACTCATCCACGCTACGGTAGCTCCCTTGCTTATGCCGGATTACCCCACACCAATGAGCATCTCTGCGACCATGTGTTTATCACCATCTTGCTCACATCCGCCTTGTTATCTTCAAGACCGGGATGAAATCGCAGATGAGGTTATCATTGCTCAGCCCCAAAACCGTTATGTGATAATCACCATAGTGTCGATAAAACCCTCACGATGCAATCCGACATAAACCCACGAGCTACCGTTGCATCCATAAAAGTGCTTTTTCGGGGCATAAAAGCCTCAATTCACACTCGTTTTGCCTCTCTCACGCTTGGATTCTCAGCATTTTGCACTACTAGATGCAGTATTTCAGCCTCATGTAGGGTGATTCGCCAACTTTTTAGCTTAACGCTACTGTAAGAGCTGCATTTATACCCGATTCCGCTCTGGAATTTCTTCCAACTTTTGACAGTTAGAAATGTACAAAAGCGTCGATATTTAGTGGTTTTCTCCACTCATTGCAGTGGTTTGGCCCTCAGAAATTCCCTCGGTACTTTCAGGCATAAACAGGATCTTCACGGTTGCCAGCATGATTTTCAAATCCTCGATCAGGCTGGGATGTGCAATATACATCAGATCCATCTGCAGCTTATCGTAGGGGGTGGTGTTATACTTGCCGTACACCTGTGCATAACCGGTCAAACCAGCCTTAGCCTGCAAGCGCAGCGCAAACTCCGGCATCTCCTCGCAGTACTGGGCGGCGATCTCCGGGCGCTCCGGACGAGGGCCCACAACAGACAAATCACCCTTCAGGATGTTCAGCAACTGAGGTAGTTCGTCCAGACGGCAGGCGCGGATAATGTGACCGACCTTTGTAATACGGTCATCCTTGTCGCCGGTGGAAAGACGTGCCACACCGTCCTTTTCTGCATCTACGCGCATGGAGCGGAACTTCAAGATTTCGAACTGCTTGCCATCCTTGGTCAGGCGAACCTGCTTGTAGAAGGCGGGGCCACCATCGGATTTGACTGCAATGGCTGTGATCAAGAGCAGCGGGCTCAGGATGATCAGTGCCAGCAGTGAGATCACAATGTCCATTGCGCGCTTGATGAACAAGAATTCCGGGCTTGCCATGTAACGACCGACGCGCAGCATCGGCAGATGGAACATATGCATCGGCCACGCGCCGCTCATAATAACGTCGCCCACACGGGGGATGACGAACATATTGATGCCCTTCCCTACGCAGTGCTTCAGGATAATGTTTCGTTCATGGCTGTGAACACCACTGACAAAAACAGTCTCCATGCCGTCCAGAATGCTCAGGTCTGCCAAGCACTCCGACACGCTCAGGGTGACCTGCACATCGTATTTCTGGCTCAGGCCGTACTCGTTGATGAGCTTTTCCATGCCGTGTCGCACATCGTAGACGACTGCGGTCTTCTGCGGCGGGAAGGTCGTATAGTACCATTTATGTGCGCAGGATGCCCAGATTGCAGCCATCACCAACTGCCCCGCAATTGCCGCAATACCCGGCAACAGGTTGCAGAACTTTGCGGACATCAGGCAGATCACGATGTACAAAATACCATCGGTTGCCATCGCGCCAAGGATCTGGCCGTACACCAGTTCTGAGACCCGCTGCATGGACATCCAGAACGCATCGTAGATTTTACCGAGTACAATGTACAGGATAAAAAACAGGCCTAAAATCGCAAAATGACCCTCCCATGCCAGATTTGCATAGGTCTGGTGCGAGTAGTACAGGAACCAGCAGGCCGCAAACGGCAGCTCGATCATCAGAACATTCAAAATCTTTACGGCCCGCAACATCACATCATGCTGAAACTTTGACATAATCCTCTCCAATAACTCCTTTAGATTTTCTTTTTACGACTCACGTAACTTCTCCGACCCAAATTGCAACAAGTGCTTTGGATCGCGCTATCAACTACACAAACCGATATCTTCCCCCGTTTTGTGGTTAGCCGAAACATTCAGATTTTCACTTTTCCTCTTAGATTCTTGTGCCAGTTCTAACCGGCGCAGCCTCGAATCTGCTTTCTCCCACCGCATCCCGATGGTATCCAGCTTTGCAATACGCTCCTCTGTCAGCACAGCGCAGCTTTTTTCAGGATTATGACGGGTATACCGCTGCCGCTTGACCCAATTTCCAAGGTTGTAACCGCCCGGTGACACATATT
>ERZ773241.762-NODE-762-length-34950-cov-10.409428_pt1 | contig 34950 bp, 26 predicted proteins | sample MGYA00580989_ERZ773241 | MGnify/ENA primary metagenome ERZ773241 (study PRJEB29015, sample SAMEA2737804) | human gut metagenome | biome: human gut; feature: human-associated habitat; material: faeces | place: China | collected 2012 ... | reverse complement strand
CGAAGCGGCAGGTCGACCGGACGAACGGGCTGCTCGATACGGAGCCGACCGGAACCGATCGCACGCTGGCGTCTGTCGAGAAGGCCGACAAGCAACTCGGCAAGAAACGTAGCGCAGAGATCGATTCGGCGACGCCCCTCGAGGATATTCAGTGGAGCCGGTATGCCGAAATGGCCGAAGAGATCGGCTGACGGCATGGAATCGATTGTCTCTGACGGTTTCGGGACCGTGAAAAGGAGATCGGTTAAAACGAAATGATAATCGTCTGTCCCGAATTCCGGTCGGCGACACAGTAACCGTCCCGCACATTAATGTGCGGGACGGCTTTTTCGGGGATCGCCTCGGGAGCCGGCGCTCGAAATTTTCGGTCGGAGAACGTTCGTTCGCTCCCATGAAAATGCGGTTTCTTTAATGCGGCTTCTTTCTTGTTCCGTCCGTTCCTTCCGATATTGCATTGCCGGCAGGCTGGTGGCAGCGCATCGCTTCGGCTGGTATCGCCGGACCGGATAACGGAAAACCGGCAAAGGAACGTTAGCTCGGAATTTCCTGCGGCGGTATTTTCCGGAGTAACGTCCAGAATCACCGTGTACCTGCCGGGTTTCAGGGAAGCGAACGCCTTCGCCGGGATTCTGACAACTCCCCCGCTGACTTCTATCCCTCCGGCAGCTTCCACCGCGTTCCGGAGAGCGGCGGTGCTTCTGGAATTCAGGGTGATCTCTCCGAATTCTGCCGTCGCCGGGCTGGTGATGCTCAGCACCTGCACCAGCGGCGCGGTCTGGGACTGATACACCGTCCGGTTCGAGAGCTTCGCCAGTCTCACCGTGCTCTGGGTGACCCGGATGCTCAGGGTGCTGCCCGTAACCTCCTGACCGCAGAAGGTCAGAACCGGGATCACCTTGTAGGTCGTTCTGGTGGAATACGTGCAGCCCTTTGCCATGGTCAGGTGCACAACGCCGTCAACCACCTCAGCCGCGAACAGCTCCGCGTCCGCGCCTTCCAGCCGGATATCCGTAACGGTGCCCTGCGCGTTGGTCAGCCTGGGCGTATAGACGATCTCACTTGCCGGGTTCAGCACGTCCAGCTTGCCCTTGGCAGTCAGCCGGAAGGAGGGCGCTCTGTCGTAAACCTGCACCCTCAGGATTACCCCTGCGGGCAGCGTTGCCGTTTCCCCGTTCCGGCTGACGATGGCGTTCAGCACATAGCTGCCGCCGGTAAAGTCTGCGTTGGGGATGGTTGCCGTCAGGATGCCGTCGGCATAGTCCAGGCAGTCTGGCAGTTCCTCGAAGCCCTCAATGGCATACCCATCGCCGCCGGTCAGGGTCACCTTCACGGCAATACTCTCCTCCCCTGCCAGCTGCCGGTTCAGCCGCACCATGGCGGCGGACAGCCTTGCTCTGGGCAGCGTGTTGGATACGGTGACACGCACCGTGCCTCCGGAGATTTCCGTGCCACTTTCCAGAATACCGGTGCAGGTGAAGGAATAAGTTCCGTTTTTGATGCCGGAATCCGCGATTTCCGCAACGATCTCTCCGGAATCCGCGTCATAGTACACATTCAGCTTGTCGGACTCCGCCCGGGCGGCAGTGCCTTCCCTTGCCGCGGGAGTCAGCTCCACATCGGTCAGGGAAACATTGCCCTGGGAGAGGATCATGCCGGTGGAAGCCGTCTCGGAGGGGAACCAGCTGTTCAGCTTCAGCGTGCTGGCCGCCGCTCTGAGGGTGGGCAGTCTGTTGGTGACGGTAACTCTGTGGGTGAGCTTGACGGGCTTCGTCCAGTTGTCGTCCTGCACGTAGACATTGGCCGACACGTTCTTCGCCTCGGTCAGCGTCAGGGTCAGGACGTTTCCGCTCAGCGCCACATCCACGCCCGGGGTGTCTGTATAGGCGTAAAGGCTCTCGCCGTCCGCGCCCGACAGGACCGTCTCCACGGACCAGTCCGAATTCAGTGCGGTATTCAGCGTGCTGGAAGTGGGGTTCCGCTTAAGCTTCGGCGCGGTGTTTACGGTGCCGATGGTCAGCGCCCTGGTCACCGGGATGTTATAGCCCGCAAAGGAGACGCTCAGGGTCGCTCTGGTGCTGGGCTTGGCAGGAGCGTTCTCCGGGTCAGCGTAGCGGATGACCCACTCGCCGTCCTCATTCTCCAGCACGAAATCGCTGTTTCCGGTGAGCTCCGCGCTTTCGACTTCCCCGCCGGTGATGGTCAGGGCCGCCTGACTGTCACGGTAGAACAGGTTGAACCGCTGGCTCTGCCTTACGGTCAGTCTGGGCAGCGTCTGGATGACTCTCACCGTGATGGGATAAGAATAGGTGCGGCCATCGTCGCAGACGGTTTCCAGCGTCATCCGGTAGGTGCCTCTGGCGACGGCTTCTCTGGAGGTCAGGGTCAGCAGACTGTCCGCATACTCCACGTCGAACCGCTCATCGTCCACACTGACGCTCAGGATCTGGTTGCCGTAGCTTTCCACCAGATCAACGCTCACACCCGCGGAAGAAGCGGAATTCAGGGTCAGCGTGGAAGCCCCCAGCCGGGGCGCGTAATCCGGGGCGGTCACATTCAGCGTCACCTGAGCGGTCACTTCGCTGCCGTCTGTGGCCGCGGCCGTGATGACGGTCGTTCCGGAGGTCAGCAGGGTGACAATGCCGCTCTGGTTCACCCGGGCGACTGCCGGGACGCTGGACGACCATTCCACCTTCGTCTCCGCACCCGCAGGCTGAACCATCACCGCGAAGGACAGGGTTCTGGACGTCCGGCCATCCACTTCCATGGTTTCCGGAACCAGTTCGCCGTCCCGGGTCAGGATGATCTCCGTCACATAGGAGATCATCGGCAGAGTGACCTCTTCCAGCGTGGTCTCCTCTTCGCCCAGCGCGTCCTTAAAGAGCTTCTCGCAGCGGGAGCAGATGTAATACTCGATATTTCCGGCGGCTTCCCATGTGGGTTCCGCTGCTTCTACTTTGGTAATTTCATGGCCGAGCGCGGACAGGGTCTCCGCTTCCACGGTGGTTGCCTGCTCGCACTTTTCGTCCTTGAAGACCTCGCCGCAGACACGGCACACATAATAGTCATTGTTGCCGTCTTCCGTGCAGGTCGCGTCTTTGGCCTCGACCTTTTCCACGTCGTGACCCTTCGCGGGAATTTCCTCCTGCGCAGTCAGGACTTCATTGCAGACGGAGCAGTGCTTGCCCTCGGTCAGACCGGGCTTGGTGCAGGTGGGTTCCGTTCCCTCGTCGATGACCTCGCTGTGCCCCTTGGCAGGAATCTCCTTCTGCGCAGTCAGCACCTCATCGCAGACGGAGCAGTGCGTTCCTTCCGTCAGGCCAGTCTTGGTGCAGGTAGGCTCTACCCGCTGGTCGGTCACTTCGGTGTGTCCAAGAGCGGGGACAGCTTCTGCCCTGACCGTCGTTGCCTGCGTTCCCTGCTTATCCTTGAACGCTCTCCCGCAGGTCTCACAGACGTAATAGGCTTTGTTGCCGGGCTGGGTGCAGGTGGGAGCTACTGTCTCCACTCGATGAATGGTATGTCCAAAGGCGGGCAGGATTTCTGCCGCCAGGGTGGTCTCCATCTTGCCCTGCTTGTCCAGGAAGACCTTGTGACAGGTGGAGCAGGTGAAATAGGCGTTGTTGCCATCTTCGATGCAGGTGGCCGCCTTGGCAGGAGTCTCCATCATGCTGTGGCCCAGAGCGGGCAGGACTACGCCGGCCGCATCTGTGCTCTGAGTGCAGTTCTCATCCGTAAAGTAAGTATCGCAGGCAAGGCAGTGCCAGTATTCCAGGTTACCATTTTCTGTACAAGTGGCCGCTTTTCCGAGGATATGCTCCGTATTATGAATATGGGTAGAACCATAGTGGACAGTGGCATTTCTCAAAGGGTAGTTACCATTATGTTCATCGTCAATTTCAATTTCTTTCCATTGCAGGTCTGACCCGCTGTAATATACGTTCCTCAAGTTGTCGCAGCCATAGAATGCGCCAGCACCAATGCTCGTTACACTCATAGGTATGGCAATACTTTTTAAACTGGTGCAGCCAGAAAAGGTGCTGAAAAGAACATCATGATAGCCATCCCAAGCGTAGTGACCATCAATACCTGTTACTCCCTCCGGAATCTTTATACTGATCAGGCTGCTGCAGCCGGAGAAGGCAGAAATGCCGATACTCGTCACACCCTCCGGGATTGTCACACTCATTAGACTACTGCAGTCCCTGAAAGCATCATAGCCGATACTCGTCACGCCTTCCGGAAGCGTCACGCTGGTCAGACTACTGCAGCCGGAGAAGGCACGGCCGCCGATGCTAGTCACGCCCTTCGGAATCTTTACGCTCGTCAGACTGCTGCAGTCAGCGAAGACAGAACCGTTGATGCTAGTCACGCCCTCCGGAATCTTTATACTGGCCACGCTACTGCAGCCAGAGAAGACACTGTCGCCGATGCTCGTCACACTTCCCGGGATCTCAATGTTTTTCAAACTGGTGCAATTTTCAAATGCGCCATACCCATTATACTTGATGCTTAGTAATCCCTCTGGCAAAGTCACGCTTTCCAGTTTAGTGCAACCATAGAAGGTTCCCCCTTCAATCTCCGCCACGCCCTCCGGGATCGTCACGCTCGTCAGGCCACTGCAACCATAGAAAGCATCATAGCCGATGCTCGTCACACCCTCCGGGATCGTCACGCTCGTCAGGCCACTGCAACCATAGAAAGCATAAACGCCGATGCTGGTCACGCCCTCCGGGATCGTCACGCTCGTCAGGCTAGTGCAGTTTTCAAATACGCCATAAACACGAGGACTACTATACTTACCATCCTCAATGCTCAGCAGTCCTTCCGGCAGGGTCACGTTTTCCAGACTGGTACAATTGTAGAAAGTTCCGCTTTCAATTTTCGCCACGCTCTCCGGAATCGTTACGCTCGTCAGACTGCTGCAGTCGCGGAAGGCCTCACTGCCAATGCTTGTCACACCCTCCGGGATCGTCACAATGGTCAGGCTGCTGCAGCCAGAGAAGGCAGAGTCGCCGATTCTCGTCACGCCCTCCAGGATCGTCGCGCTAGTCAGGCTGCTGCAGCCAAAGAAGGCGGAGTTGCCGACGCTCGCCGGGATCGTCACACTCGTCAGGCCACTGCAGCCGGAGAAGGAAAGACGGTCGATGCTCGTCACGCTCTCCGGAATTACAATACTCTTCAGACTGGTGCAATTTTCAAATGCACCAGAACCATCATAACTAGAATTCTCGATCCCCTGCAGCCCTTCCGGCAGGGTCACATTTTCCAGACTGGTGCAGTTGTAGAAAGTTCCACTTTTAATTTTTGTCACTCTCTCCGGAATCGTTATGCTGGTCAAACTGCTGCAGTCCTGGAAAGCATAGGCGTCGATGCTCGTCACGCCCTCCGGAATTGTCACACTCGTCAGACCGCTGCAGCCGCGGAAGGTATAGTTGCCGATGCTCGTCACGCCCTCCGGAATTGTCACACTCGTCAGACCGCTGCAGCCGTCGAAGGCATAGCTGCCGATGCTTGTTACGCCATCCGGGATGTCTACCTTCTCTAACTTAGTACAGTCCTCGAAAGCGCAGTGCCCAATAGACTTCAGGCCTTCTGGCAAGGCGGCAGAGGTCATCTTCAGGCAGGCATAAAAAGCATAGCTGCCAATACTCGTAACACCCGGCCTTACGACAACCGACAGAATTTTTGCCCGTTTGGAAAACCACGGGGCCAGCGAGGATTCGCTGTAATCAGGAATCTCACCGCTGCCATCAAATAGCAGCACCCCTTCCATGGTAATGGCCCAACGCAGGGAATCACTGAGATATCCTCGCGCAATACTGGGCAGGATTGGCAGAACTTCATCCTCCGGAGTGGTTTCGGTTTGTCCCAACTCGTCCTTAAAAACCACCTTGCAGCGGGAGCAGGTGTAGTACTCATTATTACCTGTTTCCCAATAAGTCGGCTCCACCGCCTCGGTTTTGGCCATATCGTGCCCCAGGGCAGGGATCTCTTTCTGTTCCACAAGCACTTTATTGCAGGCAGAACAATGCTTGCCTTCTGTCAAGCCGGTTTCCGTACAGGTAGGCTCCACCCGGCTGTCCACCACTTCTGTATGGGCGATTTTCGGAATGGCTCTTGTTTCAGTATTTCCGCAGGCAGAGCAAGTGCCCTGCTCTTCGCCCTCTTCTGTGCAAGTCGCCTGTCGGGTCACAGTCCACGCACCGACAATATGGCCAATGGCGGGCACCTGTTTCTGGGCAACCAGAACTTCATTGCAAATAGAGCAGTGCTTGCCTTCTGTCAGGCCGGTTTCCGTACAAGTCGGGGCAACTGCTTCATCGATTACCTCCGTATGGGCTTTCTTGGCAATCGTAGGGTCGGTTTTCGTTTTCCCCTCAGCATCAGAGAACGTTGCCCCGCAGACTGTACAGGCCCAATGTGCCACACAGCCCTCTTCCACACAGGTTGGCTCCTTCGCCTCGACCGCTTTCAGGGTATGCTTTGGGGAAGCTACGACAGTCTGTCTCACCAAAACTGTCCCGCAGACGGAACAAATCTTTCCTTCTGTCAGGCCGGTGCTAGAACAGGTTGCGGCCACCGCCGGTACAATCTGCTCTGTGTGTTCTGTCGTATCTCCTTCAATCCTGGAAAATGTGAGTTTAATATTTCTGCCAGGCTCAGATTTTGTTTTTTCGACGAGTGCGCTTGCTTTAGAGCAAAGGTATCCATGTACGTTTACCTGCATGACTCTGGAGCCGTTCGCATTAAAGGGGTGGCAAGAATCATGCTCCAAAAAGTAGAATTGCGTGTCCCTATTTGTAAAGGTTACATCCTGCAAAGAATAACAGCTTTCAAAAGCATACGGCCCAACGTAGTCACAATCTACTGTCACTTCCTGCAATTTGTCGCAATGGTAAAACAGCCAATATCCGGATCCAATCCCGGTATAACTGCCATCCATCTTCACATTCTTCGGAATATGAACACTCGTAAGTGCGTCACAATCCCCAAATGCGCATTCTCCAGGAATGATCGTACCGGTACCAAAATCGATCTCGGTCATCGACTGGCAGAAAGCGAAAGAATTATCCCCCAACGTTAAAGACGCATTACCGAAGGAAACAGACTGTAGTCCACTCATGTAAAATGCATACGAACCAATATGTGTAATTTCATCTGGGAGAACCAACTTGTTTATTTGCCATTTATTGCTGGCCCAAGGTGCCGGGTTTCTTGTATCACTAGGATGCGAATAATCATCCATCTCTCCCCAGCCTGTGATTGTCAACGTTTTGGTATCCTTATCCAACGACCACCTTAGATGATCACCACAATAACCAGACAGATCACTAGATGCCAGCGCTTCCACACTCTCAGCCGCATACGCCTGAGCCAGCGTGACCTCCACCAGGCTTTCCGCATCCGTCACGGCAAACTGCCCATCGGTGGTCACATATCCCTCTGCCCCGGCAAGATACCCGTACTCCCCCGCCGCCAGAAGGTAGGACCCATCCTCTTCCGCTTCAATGGCCTGATCCACGTCCCCGTCCGCAGGATACACCACCAGAGTCAGATCCTCCGGGGTGCAGACAAAGCGCACCCGGACCTTTGCTTCCGATTCCGTCCCCGCAGTTTCCTCCATACTCTCCGTGGCCTCCGCTACGGTCTCCTCCGTCCCGGCTTCCGCCTTCTCCGGGTTCTCTACCGTCTCCACGACGGCCTCAGTCGGGGCGGTAGTCTCCTCCGTTCCCTCGGTGTCCGCGAAAACCGGTGTCACCAGCTGGAACGTCACGGCGACCGCCATCAGCAAAGCCAGCAATTTCTTCATGATGCAACCTTCTTCCTATATTTTCGACCGGTACAGCGTCCCAAAAACAGGCCGCCGTACTCAGTCCCACAATACTGCTATCAGCATACCACTGAACCGCGGAAATTGCAAGGGATACAGGTAAAAATAGTACAATTCTACCGTTTTCTCCCAGTTCCGCCGCCAACGCAAACCGAATAATTTCTGCCCCGGCCTGTACAGACCGGGGCAGCTGCATTAGTCTTCGTACTTCTGAAAGAACGCGTTCAGGCTTTCATCCAGCTGGTTTTCCCAGAGGAAAATGCTCTGCGGGGAAATCGGATACCCGAAGCGGTCCGCGGCGGCGACGGCCGCATCCAGAAACGCCATATCGTTTCTGGACGAGGACCAGAACCCTGCCAGAGCGATCCGCTTCCGGTCATAGGACAGCAGATACCTTACCATCTGGGTCATGGCCAGCGCCGAATCCGACGCCACGGAGCAGATGTCGGAGCCAAAGTGGGCGCCGTCCACGCCGGAAAGAATAACCGGGATTCCCGCCTGCCGCAGCTGCTGAACCGCGGAAGTAAGATTTTTCAGGGAGCTGTTCGTCACGATGACCGGAATGCCCGGCTCCAGCCGCAGCTGGCCGATGGTGCCCATGCTGTGGATATGGATTGGAGAATTGTTCCGGTCTTTTGCCGCGGCGTCCCGGAATCCGGCAATGATCTCCTGAAACCAGTTGGATGAATGGTAAAAGGGGTCACAGAGGATGACAGGCTCAGGCACAGACATATGGTGATCACCGTCCTTCTGACTGGTATTGCAAAAGTATACCAAATTCTCAAATAGAATGCAAGATTATAAAATTCCGGAAAAGAGGCCGGAAAAAAGCAAAAGATAGCCTTGACAAGCATAAAAAGGCGCACACAGGGAGGATATTTATGGGAACACAGAAACTGAAAGCCGCTGTTATCAGCGCCGGAATGATCGCAAATTCCGGGCATATTCCCGCGTACAAGGCGTTTTCGCAGGACGTCAGTCTGGAGGCCGTGTGCGACCTGAACGTGTCGGCCGCAAGGGACACTGCCCTGCGTCATGATATTCCCCGCTGGTACTCTGATGTGGCGGCTATGCTGGAGGAAGTCCATCCCGATCTGGTATCCGTCTGCACCCCCAATTCCACGCACAAGGGACTGGTTGCGCAGGCGTTGAAGGCCGGCGCGAATGTGATCTGTGAAAAACCGCTGACCCTGCATTACGCCGATACAGTCGAGCTTTACGCACTGGCCGAAAAGCTGGGCAAGCAGCTGGTGGTGTGCCAGACGTCCCGCTTTCAGCGCGCCTACTTTGCCGCGCGGGATTACATTGCGGACGGGGTTCTTGGAAATATTTACTACGCGGAAATTGACCGAATCCGGCGCAGAGGGGTCCCCTCATGGGGCACCTTCCACCGGAAAGCCGCCAGCGGCGGCGGCGCGTTGGCCGACATCGGCATCCATGCGCTGGACGCGATGCTCTGGATGCTGGGATCTCCGCAGGTCTCAGCGGTCAGCGGCTTTACCAGCGACCGGATCATCCATTCCGAGCGGGGCGTTATCTACGACCTGAAAGAAAGCGGCGCATTCAGCGGCGTACATACCGCGCGCAGATTCGATCCGGCGGAATGCGACGTCGAGGAGTTTGCTTCTGGAAGTCTCCGCACGGATGCGGGCATCAGCCTGAATTTCAAGGTGGCGTGGGCAGCCAATCTTTCCGACCGAAACAACATGATGATCCTCGGTGACAAATCCGGTCTCACCCTGCCGGAGCTGAAGCTCTACGGGACGCTCGGCGAGAATCAGACCGATTTCAGCCCCCGGCTGTTCGGTCTGGGCGAGTACGATGACAGGCCGTTTGCCGGGCATTATTACCTGATCCGTCATGTGATTGGGGTCCTGAACGGCACAGAATCCCTGATGATTACCCCCCAGCAGGTCATAAATACCGCGGCCACACTGGAAATGTTCTATCGCTCCAGCGAGCTCGGCAGAGAAGTCCGACGTAGCGAGATCATGTAGATCGGTCCATGTGGGCGGATGCCCCTTCCGTTGATGCAGATGCAATGGAAAACGCGCAGCCGGTACCGGGGTAGTATTGAGGAGCACCCCGAAGGGGCGGCAGAACACCGGCCGGAGAATTAACGAAATAAAGTGGTACAGCCCACCGGTCAAATGGCCGGTGGGCTGTAATATTGGAAAGATATCGTTCCTGTGCGATAAGGTATCATACTGAACTCCAATTAAAATCTTTAAAAAAGATTTTAATTGCCTGAAGGGCATGGAGTTCATATGAGACTTGTTTTGTGATTTCTTTCCTTATAAATCACAAAACAGGCAGCGCCGTCAGGCGATGCCTTCCTGATTAAAATTAAGATTTTAATCAGGAAATAGTATCACACCGCATTGCGAATCAATGCTCAGCCTTGGCGTTTGCCATGCGGATGCCATAGTCCATGGCGTTGACCAGGCTCAACTCATTGGCATGACCGTCGCCCGCATGGCCGAAGCCGGTGCCGTGATCCACGGATGCACGAATGATGGGCAGACCCAGAGTCACATTCACGCCGGCGACGGCGTCCCAGTGGCCCTCCGCCTTGTTGTACACAAAGCCCTTGACCTTCAGCGGGATGTGTCCCTGGTCGTGGTACATGACCACCACAATATCGTACCAGCCGCCCAAAGCCTTGGAGAACACGGTATCCGGCGGCGTCGGCTTCTTCTCCACAATGTTGATACCCTCCGCCATGGCCGCGTCAATGGCGGGCTGGATCTCCTCGATTTCCTCCCGCCCGAACATGCCGTTCTCGCCGCAATGGGGATTCAGGCCGGCGACTGCCAGCTTAGGCTCCTCAATACCGATGGCCTTGCAGCCCTCATTGGCAATACGGATTACGTCCAGCACCCGGTCCTTCTTCACCCGGTCGCAGGCCTCCCGGAGAGAAACATGAGTGGATACATGTACCACCCGCAGATCCTCGTGTGCCAGCATCATGGTGTACTTGCTGGTGCCGGTGTACTCGGCGTAGATCTCGGTGTGTCCGGAGTAGTGGTGTCCGGCCATGTTGATGGCTTCCTTGCTCAGAGCGTTGGTGATGGTGGCATCCACCTCACCCTTCATAGCTAGGTCGATGACCTTCACAACGTACCGGAAGGCTGCCTCGCCGCCCAGAGCGGTGGCGCCCAGCCTGAAGGGCATCGGATTTTCCGGATCGCCGGGAATGTCCTCAGGCTTCACGATGCCCATATCATACACGTCGATGACGCCGTACTCGAAGTTGGCTTCGCTCACCGCGTGAATGGGGCGCACCTTCATGTCAATGCCGGAAACCGTCTTAGCTGCCTTCACTGCGTATTCCATGCAGCTGACGTCACCGATGACCAGAGGGCGGCACCGGTCATAGACCGATTTGTCCGCCAAAGCTTTTACAGTGATCTCCGGGCCGTTGCCGAAGGGATCACCCATGGTAATGCCCAGAATCGGTTTTTTCTCCATTTGAACTACCTACCTTTTGCAGACTATTGGATCGTAACGGGTTTCAATGAAGAATCTGGGAATAAATTGCCCGGGCGTCCTCGGGGGTAACGACCCGCATATTATTCACCAGCAGCCGGGTCACCTGCATACCGGCCTTCACCAGGCCGTCCAGATCCTCCACCGGCACGTTGAACTCGGTCAGGCTGGTGGGGATATCCAGATGGCGGACGATCTCACCCATCCGATTGACCACCCATGCACTCTTCTCTTCCTCGGTGGTGCAGGTCTTCTCACCGTGAACCACCCGGTCGTAGGCAGCGGCCAGCTTGCCGCGGATGGCAGGTTCGTTGAACTTCATCACGGGCACCAGCAAAATGGCGTTGGACACGCCGTGGGCAATGTGATATTTACCACCCAGGGGGTAGCTCAGGGCGTGGACGGCGGTGGTGCCGGAGCAGGCGATGGCAACACCCGCGTAGAAGGCCGCGATCTGCATGTTGTTCTTGGCATCCAGCGCCTCTTTGTCATCGCAGGCAGTCTCGATATTGTTCATGATCAGGTCGAAAGCTTGAAGGGCAAACATGTCGCTGAAGGGGTTGGCCTTGTTGCTGGTGAAGCACTCGATGGCATGGGCCATGGCGTCGATGCCTGTGGCCGCCGCAATCTTCCGGGGCAGGTTTTTGATCATCATAGCGTCCAAAATGACGTAATCAGGCACCATGCTGCCGTTGACAATGCCCACCTTCAGTTCTTCTTCGGGCACGGCCACGATGGCGTTGGGGGTTGCCTCGGAGCCGGTGCCGGCGGTGGTGGGGATCAGGCAGGTCTTCACGGTCTTCACCGCAAGGCCCGGGTTATCCAGCAGATCCTTGACGGTGTAGCTTTCGGTAGCTAGGAGGCTCGCCAGCTTGGCCGCGTCCATGGCGCTGCCGCCGCCCACAGCCACGATAAAGTCCGCACCAGAGGCCTTGAATTCGTCCACCAACTTCTGGACCTGAGTGTAGGTTGGCTCAGGAGGCAGATCGGAGATCACCACGGACTCCACGCCCGCTTCCTTCAGCTGAATCAGGGGCAGCTCCACCAGACCGGTGCTCAAAATGCCCTTGTCCGTAAAAATTGCTACCTTCTTTGCCCCTGCCACAACGGTCTTCAGATTGCTCAGTGCATTCTTGCCGCTGTAGATCGTCCGGGGCAATGTTACATTGTAGGTTTCAACAGCCATTGTAAAAGCTCCTTTCATGGGTGCGGGAAAAGCCGGTACCCGGCGCTTCCCCTACAATTATCAGGATGTTTAGTTCCAGTAGGCGGGAATGGAATCCCGCAGACGAATGGCATACTCGATCAGATCCGCCGCATATCTCTGGTGGTACTCGTCAAACAGAACCGCTTCCCTGCTGACGGCGTCCTCGAATACGCCGATCCGCTTGAAATACAGCTTATGGAAATACCGGTTCAGCGGCTCGCTTTGACGGGTAAAGCTGATAATGGGCAGCATCGCAAAGAACAGCTCCATGGCCTTGTCCCGCTTACCGCTGTGATACAGGTTGTAGACGTTCACAAACAGCTCGGGCATACCGGACGGCATCAGCGCGTGGATCCCGCGGTCGTAGGCTTCAATAGACTGGGAGCTGCCCCAGGCACCGCTGATATTCATACGTCCGCCGGTCGCCTTCAGGATACGGCTATACTTGGGGCCGGAATCCTTGACCTCGATTTTTGCACTGCGGACGCTCTCATAGTCATTGAACAGACGAACCAGAAGTTCGTCAGGCAGGCCGTCGTCAGTGTGAGACTGATCCTGGATGCACAGAAAACCGGGCTTCAGGTCATCAATTTTCTTGACCATAGCGCAGTACGCTTCATCCGTGGTATAGGGCATACGCAGATTCAGGCCGTCAACGCCGATTTCCAGATAATCCCGGCACTGTCTCAGGCGGGCCTCCTCGTCGTCGGCCGTGATGCTGGGCATAACGATCACGCCGGGTTTCTTGTGGGCGATGGCGACCGTCTCCCGAACCTCCTGCAGGATCTCCTCATGGGTCAGGTAGGGCATCTCACTTGCCATACACGGAACCAGGAAGCCGGCGACGCCGGCATCCACACAGGTCTGAATCTCACGGCGGAACGAAGGCCAGTCGATTTCCTTTGTATCTGGCCGGAAGGGAGTGATGACCGTGGTAATAATGCCGCGGACAGGGAGTAGTTCTTTCATGATAAAACCTCCATTACTGATTCATGATTGCTTGTCATCCGATGCAGCCGGCGGGAAGCGCCCTGCGCGCCCGCATCAAGCCGCACCGGCAACATCAGTCTCTTACCGTATTTGTAAGTACCCCGATTTTTTCGATGGTGCAGCGCATAACGTCGCCGTCCTTCAAAAAAACCGGCGGTTTCATGCCGAAGCCGATTCCCGTGGGACTTCCGGTCGCAAAAATCGTGCCGGCCTGCAGCGTGACCCCCCGGCTCAGCTCACTGACAATTTCAGAAATGCCAAAAATCATATCCCCGGTGTTGCCATTCTGGCGAGGCTCACCATTGACAGACAGCCGGATCTGCAGCTCAGGCGGGTATGGGATCTCATCCGCAGTCACGATCCACGGCCCCATGGGGCAGGAGCCATCTAGGCTCTTCATAAAATAATTCTGCTTGTGACGGCTCAATTCCCGCCCGGTAACATCGTTGAGGATGCTGTATCCGAAAATATAGTCGCTCACCTCTTCGGCGGGGACCTGATACGCGTCCTTTCCCAAAATCACCGCCAGCTCGCACTCATAATCCAGCGTGGAAATAAAGTCGCTGTGGGAGGGGACCGCTTCTCCATGGCCGAGGCAGCGGTCGACCGCCTTGCCAAAATAGATCGGATATACCCGTTCTTTCTTCTCCTCATTCAGCGCCTCTGCCATTTCGTCCGCGTGGGCCTTATAGTTCAGGCCCATGCAAATCACATCCCTGACAGGATGGGGAATGGGAGCGGTCAATTCGACCCGGTTCAAAGGAATCATCTTGCCGCTGCCCTGCGCAAGCGCTTCCATACGGCGCAGTTCCGAACGATCCGTACTGCGGATCAGATCATTCATATCCCGGAAATGATATCCCAGATCTTCTGTCATAACCGCCTGTGTGTCCCCATGGGTGACCACAGCGGTATGTTCTGCGCCATTATAGCGGCAGGTAATCAATTTCAAAACGCAACAGCCTCCTTGATATTGGATGCAATTTTCATCTTTCGATATGCCCGTTTACGGTTTCAGGTCACTCCAGCGGGGATGCTCCAACGCCGCTGGATTCGCAACATTGGAAATCCGTTTTCCATCCAGCAGCGCCAGAGTTGAATCCACGACCAGCTTATGTGTCCTTTCGGCGGCATCCGCAGTAACGCCGCCAACATGGGGCGTCACGATCACATGGGGATGCCGCAGAAGCTCGGAACCGATGTCGAAAGGCTCCTTCTCCATGACATCCAGCCCCGCTGCCGCAACCCTGCCGGAGCACAGGGCGTCATACAGCGCTTTCTCATCCACCACGCTTCCGCGGGCACAGTTGATGAAATACAGTCCATCTTTTGCAGAATCAAATACCGACCGGTCGAACAGATGGTAGGTCGTAGGCAGAGACGGCATATGAAGCGACAGAACATCACAAACGCCCGCAAGTGCCTGCAGCGTGGCGCAGTAGGTGTAACCCATGGCGCAAACCGTTTCCTCCGGAACAAAGGGGTCATATACCGCGACCTTCATTCCATTGAGCTGGAACAGCCTCGCCGTTTCCTTTCCGATAGCGCCGAAACCGGCAATGCCCGCTGTCTTCCCCTGTAATTCCATATGGTCAAACCGGTTGCGGATTCCGTAATTTCCGTCCTTCACTTCCGCAGAATCTCTGGGGATCCATTTGCTCAGCGTATAGGCCAGCCCGACCGCGTGCTCCGCAACGGATCGCAAGTTCATACCGGGGCAATATACGAGAGCGATACCCCGCCGATTCAGATACTCCAGATCGTAGCTCTGGTATCCGACACCGGGAATTCCGATGACCTTCAGCTTCGGGCAGGTTTCCAATTGCTGTGTTGTGGGATGCACGTTTCGGGTGATGAATGCCTCTGCTTCCCTCAGCTGCGGGAGGTACGGCCCGATCTCCCCATCATTGCTGACAAACAGCTCCGTCTGCTCCTGCAGTGTCTGCATTCCCTGACCGAACAGCGGATACGACAGCATTATTTTATGCATATTGATACCTCCAAAGCGTACGGGTACCGGCTGCGCCGGCTGTCCACCTTCCATGGTCATAAGGGGATCGCGGATCAGCGCATCCCACGAGCCTTGTCCTCGGCAAGCGTACGCTTAATTTCTTCCACTGCTTCGTCGCTCAGATAGTTGAAAGGAGTGCGGCAGGGGCCAACGGGATTCCCCGTCAGATTGGTCGCCTTCTTGGTAACGGTGTTGGGATTGCCGAACTTGAAGCAGGCCCGGATGGGGGCGATGCTGTTCTGCGCCTCTTCAGCGCCTGCCAGATCTCCTGCCAGGAAGCGGCGGTAGATGGAGACCATGGTCTCGGGATAGATATTGGCGACAGCGGTAATACCGCCGACGCCGCCTTCCTTCAGTGCGGGCAGGATCAGCGAATCGTTGCCGGACAGGACGGAGAAATCCATGCCCTGCGTTGCGTGGATATAGCCCTTCAGATTCTCCCAGTTTCCGGAGGAATCCTTGATACCGGCGATGTTGGGGATCTTCGCCAGCTCAGCACAGGTCTCGGGTGCAATGTTGTTGCCGGTACGGGCGGGCATATTATACATAACGATGGGCAGGTCCACTGCTTCGGCAATTGCCTTGTAGTGCTCGTATATCTCCTTCTGGGAAATCGCGGCAAAGTAGGGGCTGATGATGGACAGGACATCGACGCCCAGAGCCTTTGCCTTCAGCGACAGCTCGATGGTCGCTTTGGTGCCGGGGCAGCCGGTACCGGCATAAACAGGGACCCGGCCGGCGACTTCGTCCACAACAATGCGGATGACCTCCAGCTTCTCCTCCTCGGACTGGATGTAGAATTCGCCGTTGGTTCCCAGGCAAAAAACTGCGTCAACACCGGCAGCGATCTGACGGTTGACCTGATGGCGGATCTCGGCCTCGTTCAGCGTCTCATCAGGGTTCATGGATGTGACCATAGCGGCAATAATGCCGTGTACATACTTGTTCATTGTGTTACCTCCTCTAAATAGCGGATATTTCTTCGGACCTAAAACCAGAGAAGCTCCGGTAAAATCGGTGAGGAATGCACCGGAAGAATTCAGCCAAATACAGCTGTCACTCAATTCTCACTTGCAAACTTACCCAGGTAGGCCTGTGTGATTCGGGGGTCGGAGCGCAAGTCGGCGGCATTGCCCTCCATCGTGATCCGGCCCTGCTCGATGACGTACGCATAATCAGAGTTTTTCAGTGCGATCTTTGCGTTCTGCTCAACCAGAAGGATGGTCATACCCGTCTTATTGATCTCGACGATCTTCTCGAACAGCTCATTGACAACCACCGGCGCAAGGCCCATGGAAGGCTCATCCAGCAGAAGTATCTTGGGGCGTCCCATCATAGCCCGGCCAACCGCAAGCATCTGCTGCTCGCCGCCGGACATACTCCAGGCAAGCTGGTTTTCACGTTCCTTCAGACGGGGGAACAGCTCAAACACCTTTTCGATGTCCTCATCGTATTTGCCCCTTCCGAAGGCGCCTCTCCAGCTCACCGTACCCAGTTCCAGATTGTCACGAACGGACAAGCCGGGAAACACATGCCGTCCGGAAGGAACATGCATGATACCGAACTTTGCAACCTTCTGAGGGCTCATCGTCGTAAGCTCCGTATCGTTCCACTTGATGCTGCCCTCGGTATGGATCATCCGGGAAATAGCGTTCAGCAGTGTCGTCTTGCCCGCGCCGTTGCTTCCGATCAGGCAGACGATCTTCCCCTCCTGGACACTGATGTCAATGCCCTTCAGTGCTTCGATCTGACCATAGTACGCATGCAGATCTTTAATTGTCAGCATCGTCGTCACCTCCCAGATAGGCCTCGATAACTTCCTTATTATTGGCCACCTCGGCAGGAAGGCCTTCCGCGATCACCTTGCCGAAGTTGATAACCGTGATCCGGTCGCAGATGGACATAACCATATCCATGGAATGCTCGATCAGCACCACGCCGATCCCCCGCTCCAACGCCTTGAACAGCAGTTCGGAGGCACGCTGCTGCTCATAGCCGTTCAGGCCGGCAGCAGGCTCGTCAACCAGCATCACAGAAGGGTGTGCCAGCATCGCGCGCACGATCTCCAGCAGCTTCTGCTGGCCATAAGGCAGAGAGGAAATGTGCTCGTCCCAGTCAAAGGTAAAACCGGCGATCTCCATCAGCTCATCGAATTCCCCGCGAAAATCCGCGCCCTTCTTACCAAAGAAGGAAGCAACATAGCCCATGTGGTTACGCAGATCCGTCCCCACCTTGAGATTATCCTCAATGCTGGCTCTCGTGTTAAAGCGGGGAGATTGGAAGGTCCGTCCAATGCCCATCTTCGCGCGTTTTTCAGCGGGAACATTGGTGATATCCTGTCCCTTGAACAGGATCTGTCCGCTGTCTACATCATATATGCCGGAGATCAGGTTCAGCAATGTCGTCTTGCCGGCACCGTTGGGCCCGATCAGGCCGCGGATCTTACCGGCTTCCACCATCATGTCGATGTTGTTTGCTGTAACGACACCGCCAAAAGCCTTATTGACACCTTTGACTTCCAATAAGATTTCACCCATTGTGCGTCATGCCTCCTCTCTTTGCAGCGCTTTTTTCTTTTGCAGCGTGTGAAGCTTGTACTTTGCCTTGTCAACGAGACCCATGATGCCCATGGGCATGACAATCATCAGAATGATAACGCCGACACCATAGACCAGCTTGTAATAGGACTGCAGGAAACGCAGCTTCTCAGGCAGGATGGTCAGCAGCATTGTACCCAGGAATGCGCCGACGGTGGAGTCAACGCCACCCAGCATGACCATGATCAGGTAGATAGCGGACTGATCGTACTTAAAAGGATCCGGGCTGACATAGCGCTCCAGCAGAGCATACATGCCGCCGGCAATGCACGCCAGTACACCCGCAACGACGAAGCTGTATACCTTGGTCATGTAAACATTGATGCCCATGCACTTAGCATTGATCTCATTGTCCCGGACGGAAGCAAGCGCGCGTCCGAAATAGGTTTTCCGGATTCTGTTAACCACAAGGAAGCAGATAATCGCAATGATAAAATAAACATGGAAGTAATCATAATAGGTATCGCATTTGAAGGCACCCAGCTCCAGCTTCGGGATACCCTTGATGCCGTCTGGGCCGCCGGTCACTTCCATCCAGTTAGAGTAGATCGTATACATGAGCTGCGCCAGACCGATGGAGGCAAAGGCGAAATAACTGCCCTTGAGCCGGAACATGGCCAGGCCAATCAGATAAGAGAACACGCTTCCGGCAATCACGGAAATAAGCACGGCCACCACGGGATTTACACCGTATACTGTCGTCAGGATCGCGGTACCGTAGGCGCCGACGCCCATCATACCTGCGGTAGAGAAGGTTACCTGGCCGCCCATGCCCAGCATAACGGACAGGCCCAATACTGCCACAAAGTATAACATACCCTCGTCAATGACCTTCATCATGTACTTGGATGTATGTTCTTTATTCGGAATATAAATGAAAGCTGCCACGCAGAGAATAATACCAATCATGGCAGGAATATTCTTCTTGTTAAAAGACTTTTTCAGCATGTTCATAATCGGCCTACGCTTTCTCCTGGATCTTCTCACCAAAGATACCGGTCGGTCTGATCACGAGAACAACGATCAGCACAAAGAATACAATTGCGTCACGATAGCTGTCCGTAATCAAAATGCTGAACGATTCGATCAGTCCAATCAGGATGCAGCCGACAATAGCGCCTTTGACGCTGCCGAAACCGCCGAGGACGATACCTGCGAATGCCTTCTGCGCCATGGAGCCGAGGGACTGGGAAACCAGGAACAGAGGAGAGGCCAGCCAGCCGCCGACACCGGACAGGCACATACTCACCATATAGGTGCCGGAAATTGCGACAATTGTGGGAATACCAATCAGATTGGAGGCGTAGCGATCCTGTGCGGTTGCCTGCATGATCTTGCCGATAAAGGTCTTTTCAAACAGGACATAAACGCCCAGCATCAGGCCGCCGCCAATGACCAGGATCAGAATATACTGGTTATTGAAATAAGCCGAACCAATATGGGTCACGCCGTCAACGATGGGATCCATCGTCAGAGGAACAGAGCCCCAGATCAGGCGAACGATTTCTTTCAAGGCAATGGATGCGCCCAGTGTGGAAATCGTGACCGTAACCTTCCACGGAGAGGACCTCAGCGGCCAGTACACAGTAAACATATAGGCCGCGCCGCAAATTGCGAAACACACCAATCCGCAGATCGCGACACCCCATACTGGCAGATGCAGCTGGTATGTAAGCATCCACGTGAGGTATCCGCCCAACATAAAAAGCTGCCCGTGGGCAAAATTCAAAACACCAACCGCCTTAACGATCAGAATTAACCCCATCGCCATCAGCGCATACAGCATACCCATTGATACACCGGTAATCAATAGTTGTATGTACATATCATGCTCACCTTCCTTATCTTGGAAATTCTTTTGCTAGGAGAAGATGCCGCGTTATGCGGCATCTTCTCCTGATAAAATGCTTAACGGAATTATTTGGTGGAAATACGGTCGATAACGACGGCCTCGCCGTTCTGGATCTGGATGACATATTCAGAGGTGGCCAGCATGGGAGTACCCTGGTAGGCGTAATCGGAAGCGATGCCCTCAAAGCCATCCAGCTTGTGCAGCTGCTCGTTGATGGCAGCGGGATCATCCGTGCCAACGGTCTCAATTGCGTTGCAGATCAGGCTCAAAGCATCATAGGTGGTTGCGGAGGTCATGTCCGGGTTTCTGCCGTACTTTTCGTTGTAGCGCTCGACCCATTCGGCAGTCTTGGGGACAGTCGCCTTGTAGGAGAACGCGGTGACGGAGTACCAGCCGTCGGAGGCTTCATTGGAAGCGTTGCTCAGCGTAGAGCTCTGGGCGAATGCGGAGTTGCCGATGCAGGGAATGCCAAGACCGGCATCCTTGACAGTCTTCATGATCAGAGCGGCTTCATTGGTCTGGGCAATGGCGACCAGCATATCGCAGCCGGAATCCTTGATCTTAGCCATGTAGGGAGCAAAGTTCTTCTCATCATTGGTGAACTGCTGAACGGAAACGACCTCGATGCCGTTGTCCGCCAGAGTCTGCTCGATAACGGGGGTGATGCCGGTGCCCAGGGCATCAGGGCTGTGCAGGATCGCGACCTTGGTAGCGCCAACGGACTTGCAGTGCAAAGCGATGGAAACGCCGGAGCCGGTATCGGATCTGCGGGTGGACAGCAGCCACTCGTTCGTGGAGGCCTCCAGCTTCACGGAAGAACCGGAGCAAATGGCGGGGATCTCCTCGTCGGCAACGAAGGGCTCCATAGCCAGCACCACGGAGGAATACTTGTTCAAAACGGTAGCGCAGACGTCATTTTCGGAGACCAATTTCTGATAGGCGTTGGTAGCGGAAGCCTCAGCGCCCTGGTCGTCTTCGTAAACAATGGTCACAGGGCGGCCCAAAACACCGCCGGCAGCGTTGATGTCCTCCAGGAACATCTCGGCGCCTTCCCTGGTATACTCGCCATTCATGGCGCGGTCACCGGAGAATGCGTCCAGCAGGCCGATCACGATGGGCTCATTGGACTTGAGCGTCTCGGCTGCCGCGGCGGTTTCCGTTCCCGCAGGAGCGGCTGCGGCTGTCGTCTCAGCAGGCTTTGTGCTGGAGCAGCCCGCAAAAAGGCACATGACCAGTGAAAGAACAAGTACGATAGAAGTTAGCTTTTTCATATTTTTTCCTCCATTATTTATTTTTTCAGCTTTTGCATGCCGAAAGAATACATTAGTTGGCTTCGATGTCCGCCAACGCTTTCTTGATGGCGGCATCCAGATCGGGGTCGCTGATGTTGAAAGGTGCACGAACAGGGCCAAGCTTTTGTCCTACGAAGTATGCGGCGCGCTTCACCACGGAATTGGGGTTTCCGGCCGCCATGCAGTCGCGCAGCGGACGGATGCTTCTTTGCACACGCCAGGCCTCCTTCAAATCGCCCTTTTCCCACTGCGTGTAGATGGCCACCATGCGCTCCGGGAGCACATTGGAAATACCGCTGATTCCTCCCTGACCGCCGCAGAGCAGGCACGGAAGAATAAGAGAATCATTGCCGGACAGTACCGAAAAGTTCCGATCCGGTATTTCCAGGTACCGCTGCATATTGTCAAAGTTTCCGCTGGAATCCTTGATTCCGACAATGTTTTCAATTTGGCCCAGCTTCTGCATCGTGGTGTAATGCACATTCACGCCGGTGCGGGCGGGCATATTGTAAATAAGAACGGGGATCTGTGCCGCCTCAGCTACCGCTTTATAGTGCCGGTACAGGCCATCCTGTGTGTTCGCCGCAAACCAGGGAGACACGACCGACGCGCAATCGGCTTTTAATTCCGCAGCTTTCCTGGTCAGAGCGACCGTTTCTTTGGTCGTCACGCAGCCGGTTCCGACGTAAACGGGAACGCGGTGCTTGGCTTGATCGATCACGATCTCCATTACACGCACCTTTTCGGCGAAATCCATCGCGTAGTTTTCACCATTGGTTCCCAGTGCGAAGATGCCGTGCACGCCGGCACCGATCAGTCGATCCACCTGATGCCTAAGTTCTTCTTCGTTCAATGTCTCATCCTCAAAAAAGGGTGTCGACATAGCAGCAATGATTCCGGACGGTCGTATCATTGTATCCTCCTTTTTTATCCCGTGATTATACTGAGCGCCTCCGGAAAGGCAGGAACAGTACAGACTTTTTTACGGCAGCGCCATCTGGCGGTGCTTTTTCGATTATAATTAAGACGTTTTAATCAAGGATTCCTTTCAGAACCGATATATTGAAGCATTTTCACCAGCGCGTCGGTGCCGCCGAAGCCGCCCGACTTCGTGGTAATGAGGAAATTTCTTCCCGGGCTTCCGCCCGCATTTCCCGCAACGATCCCGGGCATTGGCTCAGTCTGCAGATCGATCCAATGCAGGTGCAGACGGTTCAGCACCTCCAGTGCCACATCACCTCCTGTTGCGACGATCCCGGATATCTTCTGCATATTGACCAGCGCTTCTACGCCGCGTCCCAGCGCTTCCAGGATCAGCTGATTATGTTCATTGCGCAGCAGGGACGCGCAGCAGGATTCCTTTCCGTAATAGATACCGTCGGTGGTCAGCAGAATGCCGTCCCGTCCCTGCGGATTGATCGGTTCTTCCAGTACACGCGACACAATAGTGGGAAGATTCTCCTGTGTAATGTCCTTTGTCGGAATCACATACACTTTCATGTCCGCGCGTTCTTTCAGCTGCTGAAGCTGGCGTAATGTAGCCGGATGCCGGGTGCCGACAACGACCAATGCAGAAGTCCAGGCCGTATTTTCCCGTGTCTGCACCTGGGAGTCTTCTGCTGTGAACCTTGCGGCAATGCTCTGCGCCAGTCCGGCGCTTCCCACCGGAATGCAGCGGCTGCCCAGCTCCGTGACCACTTCGGCCAGAATATCCAGATCCTTCTGTTCCCAAGCATCTGCCAGCAGCACCGTTGCGCCTCCGCCGAACAGCTCCTGCGCACGTGCACAAACAGCTTTTGCGCCCTCCCGTACAACTTCAAGGTCGATGCGCGCACATCTGCGTTCCGTCTGACTCTGAAACAGCCGCAGCACATCCAGCGTATCCTTTTGCCCCTGAGGACCGCAAATATGCAGTACACCGCCGCGGACATATCTTCCGTTTTCGGGAAACGCGGAAGCCACGATGACGAAGTCCGGCCGAAGTGTGTCGAACACGCCTTCTATCTCTGCCATTACGTTTCCTCTCAGGACGGAATCAACCTTTTTGTACAGGTAAAAATCCCCTCTATCGTGCAGCGCAGCCAGCAGCGAACCAACAACCTTCTTCGCCTGTTCCGCCGGCATGCACCGGGAACATGTATTGACGGATATTACCGGCACATCCGGAGGGAGGAAAGATCCGACAGCAAGAGGGCTGGTCAGGACTCTTGTCTTCAATCCCACATTATGGAATTTGATCCCCGTGTCGCACGCGCCTGTCAGATCATCCGCGATGATAACGATTGGTTTCAATGTCACGCCCCCTCGGCTTGTATCGTTTTCAGGCTCTACTGCTTCCAGCGAGGATGGTCATACACCTCCGGATTTGCCACATAAGGCCATTTCTCTCCCCGGAGAACCGCAAGCGTTCCTTCCGCAGCCATGGTGACCAGCTTGGAGACTGTCTCCTGAGACTGCGCCGCCATGTGCGGCGTGAGCACAACATTGGGCATCGTCATAAAGGGGTGATCTGCCGGGAAGGGCTCCTCAACCAGGACGTCCAGTCCCGCGCCGGCGATCTCGCTGTTCTTCAGTGCGGCAATCAGGGCAGGCTCATTCACCACATCGCCCCGGGCCGCATTCAGGAAGAAGGCGGTGGGCTTCATTGCCTTGAACTGCTCGGCAGCGATCATGCCCCGGGTCGAAGGCATGGACGGCATATGCAAAGACACAAAGTCCGCAGCCGCCAGCGCATCCAGCATATTCTCGAAATAAACATAACCCATTTCTTCAGCGGTCTCGCGCTTTACAAAGGGGTCAAAAACGCCCACCTTCATATCAAGCGCAGCACAGAGCTTTGCTACCTGACGCCCAATATTTCCAAAACCCAGAACTACCAGCATTTTGTCTACGATGTCCACCGCAGCATACCGGTTGCGGATCCCGAAGTTACCTGCCTTCGTCTCATTAACACTTTCGACAATGTTCTTTGCGCAGGCAAGCAGCAGCGCGACCGTATGCTCAGCCACCGCTCTGGCATTTGCGGCGGGACACAGCACAACAGGGATCCCCCGCTCTGTAGCTGCCTGAACATCCACGCTGTCATACCCCACACCGGGGCGGGTGATCACCTTCAGCTTCTCGCAGCGCTCGATCGCTTTTCTGTCGATCTTCCCGATCCGCAGGATGTAGGCGTCCGCATCAATCAGACTGTCAAGAATTCTGTCGCTATCCCCATCATTGGTGATAACGATCTCAGCTTTCCCTTCCAGCAGAGCCATACCATCCCGATACAGCGGATGCGAGATCACTATCTTGTTCATTTTGATACGCACCTCTCAGAAAATGTTCAAATTAAGACCACTTCGCTTGGTAGAAGTCAGTTCTTATGTATTAATACTACACAATTAGCGAAATTTGTCAATAAATTTTATGCAAAAAAGCAGGGATTCCTGTCGAACGTTTCAAAATAATCCATTCGATAGGAATCTCTATTATTTATTGCCAAAATGCGCTTTGTTCTTTTGTGTAATTAGACCTGTATTTTTCCAGGCTCATTCCTGCTGCTTATCCGCATCACGGAGCTTCCTCCACAAGGTGCTTCTGCCGACATTCAGCCTTTCTGCCGCCCGGGAAATGACGCCGTTTTCTTCTTCCAGAACCTGGCGAATGATCCGAAGCTCGATTTCCTCCAAAGATCCCTGGAGGGATATGCCGGAGGGTTTGCTGACCTCGCGGCTTGCCAGCGTCTCCCGAACCGTCTCTTCCGTGATATACGTGCCGTTCGTAAGCAGCACCATCTGATAAAGCGCCTGCCGCAGTTCCGCGAAATTCTGCTGCCAGGTATGGTTCTTTATCATCTCCATTCCTTCCGGCTCGACACCCGCGATCTGCTTGCCAAGGCGGGCATTGGCATCAATGATGTCCAGTCCCACAATGCGCTCCAGATCCTTGTGACTTTCCTTCAGGTTCGGGATATGCAGGCTCAATTCGCCAAGGATCTGCAGCAGTCTCCTGTCAAAGCTGCCTTCCCGGGCCATCACGCGGATCTCTGATGAAGCAGTCGCCATAAAGCGGCACTTCTTCCCGGACAGATTCTGCACCGTCTCAAGAATCTGCATCTGTCCCTTTTTTTCAAGGCTGTCTACATTTTCGAAGCAGACACAGGCGCCCTTTTCCAGTTTCTCAGAAACAGCCTTCAGCCATTCCGTGCTGTTCTGCGCTTTTGCTATGGCGCAGTCGATCTGAATGAAGGGCACCATCCAGCGGGATGAGTTTCTGTGGATCGCCAGCGCCATGTCCGACTTGCCCACTCCGAAATCGCCCGTGATGAGCACAGAGTCCTGGCAGGCGCAGAAGGACCGCGCAATGCGGCTTGTTTTCTCATCATAGATGCTGCTTTTCTTGGAAAACTCGTTCACGACCGGTCTTACCTTGAAATTCGTGACATATATTCCATTATTCTGCTGACGGCGTTCCGACTGGATCCAGTGCAGATAATAGGCTTTGCGCCCCTGAGACAGGCCTTGCCAGGAGATACGCAACGTCCCCCCCTCCCGAAGCAGGACGATCTCCCGGTCCAAACTGTCCTCTGTGTCCTCAAACAGGCGCTCCAGATCTCCGGCCGAAAGAGAAAATCGCACAAGATCAGCGGAATGAAACAGGATGTTTCCGACCGAATCCATCACGATTATATGTTCATTTCCTTGCGAAAGCGCCTGCTTCAGCAAATCCAGCTGTTCCAGTTTACCGCTGTACGCCCTGACCAGCTTGATGGCATTTTCCAGAGCGCTTCTGACGCTTTCCTCGCCGGACTGCAGCAGCAGGCTCGGAATTCCCAATTCCTCCGCGGTTCGGCAAGTAGACACATCGCCGATGATCAGTTCGCACCCCTGTGCAGTCAGCCGTGTCAGCGTGGGGCTGATTTCTTCCAGACTGCGAACCGTGTTGATCTCCACATCCGTTTGCAGGAGCGTATTGACGCTGCTGGCGTCTTCCGTAATATAAGAGAATCCGACCAGCGCCTTCGGCCCGGAGATATTGCCGGCCAACCGAATGGAGCGCATATAGTCGTAGCCGGAGATCTCAATATTAACTACAGGGAGAGAGACATTCTGACTGATCAATTCCGCAGTTCCTCCTCTGGAAATGATGACGTCAAATCCCTCTTCCTCAGCCTTCCGCGCCTGCATAACACCGCTTCCCAGATCACCCAATACCACGGAGACATCCAACTGGCTCCGGTAGAAACCGGAAATCGCGTTGACTGTTTCGCGAAGGCCCGCATAAGGCGCAATTACCAATGCCCGTACTTTTTCCACAGCTTCTCTCCCCCGTCTTTTTTCTGGACTGTTCCATTATAATACACTCATTTGGAATTATTTTCAAGTACCTGCTTATTTTTTTGTTGCAGCCTACAAAAAAGCAGTCATCAGCTTGACAACGGGAGCTCAGCCTTTCTATAATGAATCAGCGCCGGGATGACCCGCGTTAAAATCTGACCAAGGGAGCAAGTTAAATGGAGGCATTACTGAAAAACAAAACCGCAATTATCACAGGCGCCACCAGTGGAATTGGCCGGGAGATCGCAATTCAGTTTGCAAAGGAAGGCGCCAATGTCGTCGTTACCGGCCGACGGGAAGAGAACCTGATTTCCCTGACGGAAGAGATCCGTCCTTTTGGGGGTTGCGCCTATCTGGCCGGAAGCGGTGAAGATTCCCATTTTGCGGAGACACTTTTCCATTTTGCCCTGGACACCTTCGGCCGGGTAGATATTCTGGTGTGTAGCGCCGGCATGGCCTCCCGCGTCCCCACGCTCGACACAACCGAAGACGACTGGAACCGTGTCATGGCAGTTAATCTGACCTTTCCCACGATGCTCAGCCTTCAGTGCGTGCGTTATTTTGTTGAACACGGAGGCGGGAAGGTCGTAATGATCTCCTCTACCGCCGCAAAAAACATTAACCTGGGTGCCTCTCCCTCTTATGGTGCATCCAAAGCCGGTATGGTCTACCTCGTTCGGCATTTGGCCGCGGAATTCGGCGGGAAAGGCGTTTACGCCAACGCCGTCTGTCCCGGCCCGGTGAATACCGAGATCACACAGACCTGGACGCCGGAACACCGCGCAAAAGTTCTGTCGACGCTTCCGCTTGGCCGGATGGGCACCCCAAAGGATATTGCGGACTGCGCGCTGTTTCTCGCCTCTTCCATGAGCGACTATATCAACGGCGAGTCCATTCTGGTCAACGGCGGCAGATACATGGGGTGACATATGGGCCATTTTCTACTGTGCTTCAACGCCATTATGCCCATGCTTCTGCTGATGCTCTTTGGTCTTTTCCTGAAGCGGATCCGCTTTATCCCGGATGCCGGCTTTGCCGCAATGGACAGGCTGTGCTTTAAGATTTTCATCCCGGCTGTCCTATTCAGCAACGTATATCACGCGGATTTTTCCAAGGACTTTCAGCTGAAGGCCGTCGTCTTTATGGAGCTTGCGCTGATTTTCGTATTCCTTCTCTCCTTTTATCTCGTGCCCCGGGTGCTGAAGTGTTCCAATGAAATATCTGCGACACTCATCCACGGCCTGTCCCACGGGAATCTTGCGGTTCTGGGACTGCCGCTGATACAGAATCTGTTCGGGACCGAGCAAATGGCATTCTACTCCATTCTGGTTGCCTGTACCTCCCCCCTGATCAACCCGTTGATGGTATATGAGCATCTCCACTTTCAGGGCGAGACGCTTTCCCCGATGAAAACGATAAAGAACATAATGACCTCGCCTTTTTTAATTGGTACGCTGCTGGGCCTAGCCTGCAATGCGCTTCGGGTCGTGTTCCCCACTTTTCTGGAAACAACGCTGTCCAGCGTCTGCTCTATCGCATCACCGCTGTGCCTGATTGCTCTCGGCAGTTCCTTCAAACTGACAAGCAACCGCACTGAGAATCGGTATGCCGCAGGGGTTGCTCTGCTGAAATGCGTTGTTATTCCCGCCGTTGTCCTCCTTGTGGCAGTGCTGCTGGGATTCCGCGGGATCGTTCTTGCCTCGCTGATGGTGATTTTTTGCTGCCCCAGTGCTACCGCAACATACTCCTTCTGCACCGGTTATTGTGGGAAGCCGTCCCTCGCAGCGCAGATCGTGGTCATTTCCACATTGTTTTCCGTTTTTTCCATGTTCGGCTGGCTTATGCTGTTTTTGACCCTCAACCTGTTCTGACACCATCTTCCGAATATCCCGTGACATCCGCAAATTGGATGATATGGCGCGTCCTCACCGCAGAGGGATTGCTGATGCAGAAGCCGCAGTATGTGATTCCGCGTTTTCCCAAGCACAAAGAGGCGGGAAGCTTTGAAAACGCTGGCGTTTCGCTGATTCTGTCCGATTTCGCAGGCACTTGGATTGCAAGCTGCATCCCCGCCTTCAGGAAGGGGGACGCAGCAATAAATTTAATGCACCGAAAGCCCTTGTCATGTACTGCTGCATGGCGCGTCAAGCCCGAAGCAGAACCATGGCAGGGGCTCTTCTATTTCATGAACATGGCAGAAAAATGAATCCGTCAAAATGCAATCAGGCGTCCGGACTTCTCATACTGAACTCCAATTAAAATCTTTAAAAAAGGTTTTAATTGGAGTTCAGTATGAATGTATTTTGCGTAGTATTGAAGATGAACTCTTGCCGCCTCAGCCTCCCCCATTTCTTGATAAGCTTTTGCCTCTCCATACCATCGGCGCCAGGCCGCGCGCAAACGCGAAAAGCCCCGGGGCGTCCGTTTCACGGGCGCCCCGGGGATTCCCTATGCACACGCCTAAAGAAGGTACGGCTTGAGTTTTGTTTCCTCCAGGGAATCAAAGAACTGGTTGAACCAGCTGATAATCTGCGCCTCATCCGGCTGGCGCTTATAGAGCGCCACATGGAAGCTCACGCCGTGGTTGACATAGACCAGCAGCCGGGCCACAAATTCCGCCGGAACGTCAGCAGAAAAAACGCCGTCTGAGATGCAGCTCTCAAAATACAGCATCACATGCTTGAACATATAGTCGTCCGCGTACCGGCTCTCGCGCTCGCGGATATATTCATCCGTCAGCTTGAACGCCATCGTGTTCCGGTGGAGCTGAAAACTCTCCGGGCTCATGTCGGGGAGGCTGAGCGTACAGTATTTGCGCAGCCGTTCCAATGGCGGCAGTGACGTATCATACAGGGACTGCGCCTTCTCGGACCACTCGTCCGAAATCAGCGCTGTAATAAATGCATCCTTGGACGCAAAATAGTGATAAAACAGGCCGTTGGAAAGGCCGCATTGCTTCATAATGTCAGAAATCGAAATATGTTTGACGTCGCGTTCCGCCAGAAGCTTGCGCCCCGCTTCCAGAATTGCAGCCCTTGTGGCGTCCGACTGTTCTTTTCTAGTGGCCATATGCTACCTCTCAACACTCATATTGTGTTTAATTTTAACCATCATTCAACGAAATGTCAAGTCAACCAGATCAAAGAGCCCCACCGATCCATATAAAAATGGTATGCATCTTCTGGCCGTTCGTCGATTTGCCAGAAAACCAAGTCGAATTTTTGACGAAAACCACGATTTGTACTAGGGTCGTCATATTCTGCTTGACTTTTGTAAATAAAGTATTAGTATTAAATTGTATTCACTAAATACTATTTAGTGAATCGAGTTTAACAATTTCTGATGATCTCCTCGCTCTGTACTGCAGGCAGGGCACATAGGTCTTCGGAACAAACAGAAAGAGAACGGAGTGTTGTTATGAAACACGTCAGAGCGCTCCTGCTGGGCGGCTCCACGATTGCTGACCAGGTAGACGCCTCAGGCAAGCCCAGCCGCACTGACCTTGCGGAGTATATCCGCTCGATGCACGAGTTCGACGGAAACATTGAAATTTCCATTGTAGCCCGTGAGGATATCGCCGCAGGCTATGGTATGCAGATTCCGGATGTTCTGGAAATCGTCCGGGAGGTTCGCAAAGCAATTGACGAAGATCAGGCCGACGGCGTTGTGATCATCATGGGGACCGACTGCATGGAGGAGGCAGCCTTCGCATTTGAAACCCTCTTGCAGACCGATGTCCCCGTTGTCGTGACGGGCGCCATGCGCGTGGCAACCGCCCGCGGCGCGGAAGGCCCTGCCAATCTGCTCAACGCCATCCGCGCCGCCGCTTCGGATGCGCTTTCCGGTCTTGGCGTTGTCGTCATCCTGAACGAGTGGATTCACTCGGCCCTTTATGTGCAGAAGTTGCACCCGTCCAACTGCGCCGCCTTCGGCTCTGAATTTCCGATCGGTATGGTCGCCGAGGGAGACGTCAGCATCCGCACCAGGCCGATCCGCCGGAAGATGCCGTGGATCAATATCAAAACCGGTATCAAGGACGTTCTGCTCCAGACCTGCTATCTCGGCATGAACGCCAAGGTCTTCGATCATATTGAAGAAGACGGCTACGACGGTATCGTTGTTGGCGGCACAGGCGGATGCGACATTGCAAAACCCGTTTTTGAAAAGCTGGACGCGCTGCATGAAAAATACGGCGACAAGCTGCCGATTGTTGTCGGTACGCGCATCGGCAAGGGGGAGCCGTTTATGGTCACCTATGGCGATTACAAAGGTTCTCCCAGCTATTTTGACAAAGCAGGCTATCTGAAAACCGGCCAGCTCGACTGTCTGAAGGCAAGGATGCTGCTGATTCTGCTTCTGATGAGCGAGTGTACTCCGGAACAGATTCGCGAAAGTTTCCACATGTATTCCAGAACACGTCTCGGATTCTAATACTATTTCCTGATTAAAATCTTATTTTTAATCAGGAAGGCATCGCCTGACGGCGCTGCCTGTTTTGTGATTTATAAGGAAAGAAATCACAAAACAAGTCTCATATGAACTCCATGCCCTTCAGGCAATTATAATCTTTTTTAAAGGTTTTAATTGGAGTTCAGTATAAATCATTAAAAAAGGAGCAATTCTGATGAAATTACTCAACGGTATTGACTTTAGCGTTATCATTCTCTATAACGTCATTCTGATCGCAGTCGGCATGTACCTGGCCAAGAAAAAGATCAAGAAGGCGTCTGACTTCACCACCGCCGGCCAGAGCCTTGGCACCTTCACGGTAGCCGGTTCCATCATTTCCACCTGCATGGGTGCATCCATTCTGTTCTCCAACTATCAGCTCATCCATGCCGGCGGTATACGCGCGGCTATCACGAGCGCATTCTGGTATGGTGCATGGCTGATTCTGGTTCTGCTTGTCGGTCGTGTCCGCAAGACCGGGGCTTCCTCCATCCCTGATTACATTTCCAAACGTTTCAGCCCCCGGGCACAGAAGATCTCCGCCTGGGCAATCGTTCTGGTCGGCCTGTCCACCTGCGCAGCGCAGTTCAAGTCCATCGGCGCAATGGCCGAGGCTCTGAACATCTGCAATCCGACGACCGGCATCATCCTCGGCGCCACCGTCATCGTCCTGTTCACATTTTTTCTCCGGCATGTGGGGTTCCGCTGTCACCAACACGATCCAGTCCCTGTTCATTCTGGCGGTTGTCGTTCTGGTTATCCCACTCACTGCTTCCCGTGCAGCCGGGGGGCTCTCCACCGCCATGGCAAACATTGACCCCGAAAAGCTCAGCTTCAGCAACTCCTCGATGAGCATGAGCCTGTTCTTCTCCTACCTTGTCAGCAGCAGCCTGAACGTCGCCTGTGAGCCCTCCTATTCCAAGTACTCCTTGGCGGCAAAGGATGCAAAATCTGCGGTCCGCGGCCAGCTGATCGCATGGGCCGTGTGTACCTGCGTATGGCTCATCTCCGTCATTCCGCCCCTGTGGATCAACCAGATCTTCCCCGATATGACCGACGGCTCCCTGTTCGTTACCCGCTTGGTCGCCACCTATATGCCCGTCGGCCTGCGCGGCATGGTCATCGCGGTCGTTCTCTCCCTGCTCATCACCACCGGCAACTCCTTCCTCCTGCTGCTCACCTCCTCCATCACCGATGACGTTATCCGTCCCATGAAGCCCGGCCTGAGCGACAAGTCCCTGCTCCGTATCAGCCGTATCGTCATTGCCGGCGGTGCAACGCTGATCGCCCTGATCGCAATTGTCGTTCCCGACATCGCAACGGCCTTCAAGATCGGCGCCAACGCCTTTGGCCCCGTTGTAGCGATTCCGGTTCTGCTGAGCTTCTTCTGGAAGGGCGTCAATGACAAGGCTACTTCCATCGCAATGGTTCTGTCCGTGATCGTGAGCGTCTGCCTCGACATTTACTTTGTCTATGTCGTCGGCGTCGGCGCCATCGGCAACATGTATGCCGCGGCTCTCAGCCTGGTCATCAACGTCTTCGGCTCGATCTACTTCAACGCCAAGGAGAAGAAGGCCGCCGCCTGATTCCATTTCCCGTACATATATCCTTCCTTTCTATCCGCAGGGGGGCCGCGCTGGCGGCTCCCCTGCGGGGGACACCAACGCAGCAAGGAGTCTTGTAATCCGTGGAAAAGAAACAGCTGAATACCAGACAGCTTTTGAAGGACCTGGCGGTCATTCTGGGCGGCTCAATAGTCGGCGCACTTGGTTCAAAGCTGCTGTTCAGCAGTGCGATGGGGGTCGCCCCCATCTTTATGGTAGACGAAGGCATCTGTAAAATTTTTCATGTGAGTCTCGGGACAGCAATCTGGAGCGTCTGCGCCATTTTTCTGCTGCTCGGGCTCTTGCTGGACAGGCGTTCCATCGGTTTGGCCACAGTCGTGACCTCTCTGGTCAGCGGTGTGTTCATTGACCTCTGGGCGCTGGTCATTCTGGCTGCACCGGAAGATCTTTCCGTGCGTGTGATTTTCATGCTGGCGGGTATTGTGTTTTCCAGTCTGGGTGCAGCCATTTATCTCCGGCCCGGGCGCGGCGGGAGCTGTGTGGAAATTGTGATGCTGTGCCTCTGCCGCAGAACCGGTATTCCAATCGGTGCGGCGCGGATGATTTCTGACGCGCTGTGGTTTGGAATCGGCTGGACGCTCGGCGGGACCTGGGGCTGGGGAACGCTGGCCAGTCTGGCGCTCAGCGGCGGGCTGCTGCAGTTTTTTATAAAATGCCTGGACAAGCTGCAAAAGAAGCGTTTGACAGCTTAACACATACAGAATGGAGAAATAACATTGGACGAATTATTGAATTATTTCATGCAGGCCAATCGCGAGGAAGGTCTTGCCGATTTTGAACAGCGCGCCTGGTACCAGACGTGGCTCAACCGTGCGTTCGGTATGATGCTGGTCGAACAGAATCTTCTGAGCAAGGAAGACTATCAGAAAATTGACCGCGGCCTTGTCAGCGTACAGGCCAGAGAGACCATGGAGCGGTTCAAAAACGCCGCGCCGGGTATGGACATCTATTTTTACTACGAAAACGCGCTCTATGAAGAGATTGGAATGGATACAGCCTGCAAGCTTCACGTCGGCCGCAGCCGGAACGACATTTACTTCACGCTCTGGCGCATGAGCCTGCGTGAAGCTGCGCTGCATCTGATGGAAGAGGCTGTTGAAACGCAGAAGGCCATTGAAAAGCACGCATCCGAGAATCTGGATACCATCATCCCCTTCTACACCTATGGCCAGCCCGCGCAGCCGGGTACATGGGCGCACTATCTGATGACCATCCACGCTTATCTGGAAAGCGATCTGGAACGTCTGCGCCACGCTTACGCGACCATCAACAAATGCCCGATGGGCGCGGCCGCCGGTATCGGCACGGCATTCCATCTCAACAAATACCGCGTGGCAGAGCTGCTCGGCTTCGACGGAACGCTGGAGAACACCACGGTCGCCAACGCAGCGGCAGACTATTTTCTGGAGCTCATCTCCGACATGGCCATTCTCAACACAACGCTCGGCCGTGTCGGCAGCGACCTTGCCTTCTTCTCCAGCGCCGAGTGCAACATTCTCGACGGCGACGCCGCCGTCTGCTCCGGTTCCTCGATCATGCCGCAGAAGAAGAACTACGATCCCGGCAGCACGCTGCGTTCACGCGCCTCGCACTTCTATTCCTACCTGAGTGATGCCATGACCAGCGCAGGCTCCGTCACCATGTTCCCGGATCATACGATATTTGACTATTACCCCGCATTCAGCAAGAATCTGGAGAATGTCGTCGGCAGCATGAAGATCCTGCGCATGGCCCTGGATCACACGAAGATCCGCAAAGATGTCGCCTACCTTCGCGCAAGAGACGGCTTCACCGCCGCAACCCATATGGCCGAGCAGCTGACCATGGAGGTCGGGGAACCGTTTGTCAAAACGCACCATATTGTGGGCAATATGATCCATACGCTGATGGACGAAGACCGTCTGCGCGTGGAAAACATGACGCCGGAACTGATGAAGCAGTCTTCTGTCAAGATGCTCGGCATTGAGGTCGATCGGACGCAGGAGCAGATCAACAACATGCTCGACCCGCTGGCAAGCCTCAACGCAGCCGTCACCGGCGGGACGCCGAAGCCTGCGGACACGCAGAAGCTTCTCGATGACGGGCGGGCCGTCAGAATACAAAATGAAGCCTGGCTCAAGGCCGCAAGAAAGCATCTTGCAGACGCCTATGAAACGGTAGACAAGGGCCTCTGAGCAACGCCAGACTGCCCCCGTGCGCGATTTACCCTCCGCGCGCGGGGGCAAATTCTGATACTATTTCCTGATTAAAATCTTTGATTTCAATCAGGAAGGCATCGCCTGATGG
>ERZ773241.745-NODE-745-length-35510-cov-8.257030_pt1 | contig 35510 bp, 45 predicted proteins | sample MGYA00580989_ERZ773241 | MGnify/ENA primary metagenome ERZ773241 (study PRJEB29015, sample SAMEA2737804) | human gut metagenome | biome: human gut; feature: human-associated habitat; material: faeces | place: China | collected 2012 ... | reverse complement strand
CCCTGGTGCATTGCAGCATGGCGGGGCGCTGTACTGCGCGTGTGAGCGTCAGCGAGCTACGGGCGCAACAACACACCAGGCAAAATCGCATCCTGAAAAGTTACCCTGTAACATACACACAATGTAAAGCACGAAAACAATTACATTGTAAAGACACAAACATCTTTACAACGTAACTATAATGAATACAATGTAAAGACAAATAAACCTTTACACTGTATATCCGAGGTTTCTATGGGGAGAGCATTACTTGTCGCATCAGATAAAGGCGGTGTAGGAAAAAGCACCACAGCAACAAACCTGGCTTCTTATCTGGTAAATAATTCACGAACGGTCATCATTCTGAAGACCGATAAAAACAATGATATTCTTAGCTGGAACGAAAAAAGAAAGCAGAATGGCTTATTACCGGTTCCTGTTTATGAAGAGTATGGCGATGTATCAGAAGTCATTAAGCGCCTGAAAAAAATATGTGAAGTGCTGATCATTGACTGTCCAGGGCATGACAGCAAGGAATTTCGCAGTGCCTTAACTGTAGCTGACATTCTGCTTACTCTCGTTAAGCCGTCTTCAGATTTCGAAGCAGAAACGCTGACTCATGTAACAGAAAAAGTTCGCACAGCTCAACAGATCAATCCAGACCTGCAACCCTGGGTACTTTTCACGAGAATTAACACGACAAAACCACGCCACAGAAAAGCAGCGATTGATCTCGACAAGTTACTCCGGGAGAACCCGGTGTGGATACAGCCACTTCGTACACGTATTTCAGATTTAGATATTTTTGAAGCGGCCTGTAATGAAGGCGCTGGCGTTCATGATGTACGTCGCGCATCCAGCCTTTCTACAGCTAAAGCACAAATAGAGCTTTTGGCGCAAGAGTTAGGCATCAATCCCTAATGGATGTAATACGATAGCTTTACATCATTAACTTTACACAGTAAAGCTAATGTAACACACGAAAGGTGATATAATGGCTCTTGACTTGAAAACTCCGGTAATACCAGGACAAAAAACAGAACAAACCAATGCAGACACAGCCCGATTCATCAATGAAGCTACCCGCAAAAAATCGGGAGCAACTAAAGTGACCAATGTCCGGCTTGGGGACGTTTACGAAGATATTCTGGAACGGGAAGCACTGCGAACAGGCCAGACAAAAACAGCAATAATGAAAGCGGCTCTTGCAGCTTACGAACACGGCCTGGACGAAAACGGAAAAAATCACTGGATTCTACAGTCAGCCAGGCTGAAATGATAAAGCCCTTCGGGGCTTTATCCCTTACGTTTTAATTGTTTCTTCTCGCTGGCTTTCTTACGGGCATCGAGAACCAGTTGCGCATAAGTTGCGTGTGCTTTTTTTACTGTACCAGCAGGTTTCCCGTAAAGGTCGTAACGTGTTGCGCCTGGTACAGTACAATTCTGAAGATATTGCCACCGGAACGTCATCACCTGAACCGCACAATTCCACTCTTCAATCGTCAGATCCACATCCGGGTTATCCGCCAGGTATTTCTCAACGTCCTGGAGAATCCCGCTTTTCAGGGGCAAGTTCTTTTTTTCGTCTGTCCATAGTTCAGGAAAAACAGCACGAACTTTATTGAAACACTTTTCAAAATATTCTTTCGGATATTTTGGGGGAAAAGTGATTTGTTTTTTCAAATACCAGGGCTGAGGCTGCTTTTTATGTGTTTTCTCTGCTACAGCATCTTTCTTCTGTACTTTCTTGTTTTCATTAACTGCTGATTTTTGTACTTCCTGCGGCTTTTCATTCACCACAGGATTTTCTGGCATGACCAGAACGCGGCGTTTTTTGACCACAATCACGGGTGTTTTTTTTGGCTGCATACTCGCCTCAATAATTGCTGTCATATTGACTAATTATACCATTTTCAGCAGTTAATATCCTGAAAATACATGGAAAAAGGGGGTATCCGTACAGAATACCCCCTTTGCAAAGGCGCTTAATGCCAGAACCACATCATCCCCAAAAAGGCGGGCTTTCGCCCGCCTCCGGGTTGCTACTTACCGTTGGATTCGTAAGCCAGACTTGCCGTAACCTCCCTGTTTCCGTCTTTCAGCCGGACCTCGCACAAACGATTCCGGGTCAGATACGTGAATATTAACAATGTGCAGCACACGATTAATAAACACCAGGTCAGGGCGTTTTTCGGCTGTTTCATGGCCTTCTTCTCCTTGCGTAACGCGCGGTAAGAGGCTATCCTGATGTTGTTGAAGCATTGGGATCGCCTCGTGGGTTAATGAAAAATTAACTACGGGGCTTTCTTCTTTCTGCCGCACAACAAGATACAAACCACCTTTTCGCCATGAGGCAGAAAGCCTCAAGCGCCAACAGCATTATATATTGACCAGGAATTAAATTCCCAGCTTTCGGCGTGGACTATACAGTGTGTGATTCACCACGATGAATCCTTTGTTGATCCACTGTGTGACCTGCGCAGGTTGAACTCCGGTCAGCCTGGCGAACGATGCCTGATTCCCCCGATAGAACTTGTTGATGTATTCAATCAAAGGCATTTTTTAATTCTCCGAAACAACGCAAAATCATATAGTAATTTACTATATGATTTTTATTTCGCAAGTGATTAACTCATCGGATTTCTTTGTAGTTAACGAAACGTTAAATTTAGTTTGTGCCTGGAATGGCACGCAAGAAGCACACTAGCATTATTATTTTGATCAAAACGCTATTTCCCCCCGTCATTGGGGGGCTTTCTTTTTTGATGCCGCGCCAGCGGCATGGAAGGCGGCACTCCGTTGTTACATATGATACTGGAGTAAAACCGCCGAAGCCCGGCGTAAGCCGGTACTGATTGATAGGTTTCACCTTACCCATCCCCATCCTGCTAAGCCATACCCGCTTTCAGCCATGAAATAGCTTTTGTGCGCGGTCGGAGTGGTCCCGACAAGGGTTTACCCGCAGTCGGGGCGTATCTCCGCGTTAGCGGGCCGTCAGGGCCGCTTACGAGCGTGTACCCGGTACTTCCAGCCAGAAGGCTGACAGCGATGTAATTCCTTAGTTACAACATCCATTATTGAAAGCGATGTTGTTCCCGCCCTTTGGGCGGGGGCGGCGGCGCTTTTCAGTGATGGGTTGGGCGCTGTGGCTGAGTATTTGCAGCGTTTTTTTGTAGGAGGGCTGCTGGAGGGGCTTTGTTTTTCATTAGGCAGAAGTCCATATGCCCGCCGCGAAGCGGTGGGAGGTACTTTTATATTCTGAGCGGCGCGGCGTTAGCCGCTGCAAGCGAAGGCATTTTTGTGATTATCCACAGTTGTTTCAAAGATAAATATTTTCCCTGCGGCGAAGCAACGCAGGGGATTAAAGAACAGGGGTTAAGAATATATTGCGGGTTTGATGTTCTATGTTTGCTGCTTTCTGAAGTTATTTCTTTGCGGGTTTTTGTGGATAACCGAAGGCGTTTTTACTCCGATACCCTATTGCGGACATCAAAAAACTGTCAGAGCGGGACAAAATGAAAAACGGTCGTCAAATATGAGGAATTTCATGAAATGCAGGCAACACGAAAAGCCCCGAAGGGGCTGAAGAGAGTGCCGATGTATCAGACAGCTAAACTAGTGGGGTGGCGAAGCTGTCAGGGCCAGTTCAAGCTGACGTAGATCCCTGGCTACCAGTTGCTCTAATCTTTCTTGAGTACACCAGTATGCCTCATCAGGTGGCATACGTTTCAGAATAAACCGCGCAATTTCGTTTCGCTGTTCATCATACGGCAGTTTTGCCAGGCGATTAGCACGTTTGCGCTCCGCTGCTTTCTTACGTCGGGACTTGATGGCATCGAGAGAACGCTGCGCATACCAGCGTTTACGAGCCGAGTGAACAGAGATTTCTTCGCCCTCGCGGATAACGCCTTCTTTAATCAGTTGCAGACGGATTTCACTTTCTGCAAGGCGTTTACGTTGCTGTTCCTGAAGTTTCACCAGATCAACTCCCAGCATTTTCCAGCCAGTTTCGGTGATCCAGACGTATTTCGGCAGTCGCTGGCGGGATTCACGGTCCCATATCGTCTTTTCTGACGTTCCCAACGTGCCAAAGGAAACCTGCTCTGCCAGCAGACGGGAAAGGCGCGATACTGTGACTGCGGTTTCAGGAATCACGTCTCCCTTACTGTCTTTTGGGCTTATTTCTTCTGCCAGGCGGGAGACAGACATGCCGACAGTGTGCAATCCACGATCACAAAAACTCACAAGTACAACCCATATTGCGTCAAGCAGCCGCTGTTTCTCCGGTCGGAATTTATATTTGCGACCGACACTCTGACGTTTCAGTACATAAAATGGATGCAACGACATGTGCATTCTGAGTGTGTTCTGACCAGTGACCGGGTCTTTTTTAACGAGACGATTGTAAGCATGGCCCAACTGTCCGCCCAGCGCCTTATAGTTGTCGGGACGGAACCAGGCTGGATTCTCACACTTTGGCTTAGTGGAATGTTCACCCCGGCGACGTTTTGTTGTTCCGCCTTTGTTTTCCTGGGGGACCAGGAATGAGCTTTCAATGCCCGCTTCGTAGTCCTGCCAGAAACGGACCTGCTCTTCCGGTGATAGTTCAGACCAGTGACGTTTGCTAATCACAGCAAGCTGCACTTAGCTTGCACTGTAAGAGTTGAAATTTCCTTCTCATGGAATTAAACTCCACTTCAGGTAGTAAGCGATTACCTGAAGTAAAACGTTATCAGCTCAAGGCTCTGCCTTGAGGTCAACCCCCCTAATCTGCGCTCCCTGGAAAAGACGAGATTACGGGGGTTTTCTTTATCTGAAATTTACGTTATTGAACAAAATTTCAGCACCTCATTTTCTGCGTTTACAAATCGCGGAAAACTTGTCTGCAAATTTAGCAGCACGAAAGCAATCGATCAATGATGATCGGTTCTCCCGAGTTTTTCTTTTGATCCACCACACAGCTTGTTACTCATTTTGCGATCCCCAAAAATACAGACAGGCAGCACTGTCACACTGCTGTGCTCACAAAACTGATTGAACAGGGATGTTGCATGCAACAGATATTCTTCGCTAACAAGACACTGCTACTTTCCCCTTGTTCAGTACGCTTTATATTCAAAAAGATGTTTTGTCTGCTTTTTAACCCTCACACGATCGAATAAACCACATAAAACAATATGGGTAGTTTATTCGATCGTGAAACATAAGTGACACAGAATTTTACACTACTTATCTCTCTTTATTCAGATCATTAGATCGCATTTAATACATTGACAAGGTTTATATTTCGGAAACACAATCATATCCAGATGATTGTAAAAGGCGATTCATCGTGCTTTTTATGCTCATGACCTGGAAAAATGAGCACTTTTGACGCCCGGTAGAACGCTTTTTATCTCATGCTCTTTAACAACCCCGGACAGCGGTCATTGCCTAAAGCCCTGGCATAAGGAGGTTGTTTTCGTGCATTCAGCACCGCTGGCATCTGCCAGCATGGGCTACGTAACAGAGTGACGTGCCGCGCCATCAACACAGGTAACGACTCTTTATCCGCAAATATCATTCTGCATACTTAAACCCCCTTATTTGGTGATCTCGCGTTGAGTTAATCTCAATCACACTCTCTCTCACTGAGCAAGTCGTACAGGCTACAACGTTGAAGTACACCAGATTTGCCAGTATCCACTCCAGGTAAGGGGGTTTAGCTATGCATGATGATGAATAATCAGATAAAGAGCCTGTAGTAAGTGGCTGCAACTTTTCATAATTAGACTATGACGCTGTATTCCGGGGATGTTTCTGTTTCAGACAACAACCAGGAGAGAATATGGCACGTAAGTTAAAAATTAATCCTGTCATTCCTGAATGTGTGGCAGATTTGAAAGGATATCCACTCTATATCATCGTGGCTTATTGGGGATTAAGAAATAATAAAACGCTCACAACAACGGATGTTAGCCGTAATTTCCTTATTACACAGCAACAATCTTATGATGTGCTTACCTACATTTACCAGGAAGCACAGAAGCAGATAACAGCAACTAAACGAACACTATTTAACGAGCACAAAAGAAGAATTAGCGCGTTCAGGATTCTTGATATTGACAAAGGCATATTGCGCACCCCCAAAAAAGAGATTGCATATGCCAGCTACGACAATATACCAACTGTCACAATGAAAAGTACCCGTTGTGAGATCCAGGATAGTTTTACAGAACTGCGCCGCTGGATGTGTTCAAGAAAGACAGGTGATCGAGTGGAGGTATTTTTGAATGCCTAAGTACCAAATAAACGCAACCATCAAAAAACCAGGTGGTGGCCCCGTGAAATGGACTCATTACAGCGACTTCCCTATGACCGCTGAAGAATGCAGAAAAAACTTCTCAAAAGAAAAAGAAGCAGGAAAGTGTTTTTCTGTTGATGTTCATATTTCAGATTTCATTTGCAAAGAAATACATCCACAGTGATGAATGGCGAGAGGATTAATCATGATTGACGCTATAATTACGCCAATAGTTACATCTATTCCGTTACTCTTATTAATTTTAGTTGCGCTGATATTCGTTAAATCTGCCGTCAAAATCGTGCCACAAGGTAATGCCTGGACAGTGGAACGCTTTGGTAAATATACCCATACGCTTTCCCCCGGTCTTCACTTCCTGATCCCGTTTATGGACCGCATAGGTCAACGGATCAACATGATGGAAACCGTCCTGGATATTCCTAAACAGGAAGTTATTTCGAAAGACAATGCAAACGTAACTATCGATGCTGTTTGTTTTATCCAGGTCATTGATGCAGCGAAGGCAGCTTATGAAGTCGATAATCTTGCATCAGCTATTTCAAATCTTGTCATGACCAATATCCGAACTGTCGTTGGTGGAATGAATCTCGACGATATGCTTTCTCAACGTGACAGCATCAATTCTAAACTGTTAACGGTTGTCGATTATGCGACTGACCCGTGGGGAATTAAGGTCACACGTATTGAAATTCGGGATGTTAAACCACCAGAAGAACTGACTAAGGCGATGAACGCGCAAATGAAAGCGGAACGTACTAAGCGTGCACAGATTCTGGAAGCGGAAGGTATACGCCAGTCACAAATTCTGAAGGCGGAAGGGGAAAAACAGTCTCAAATACTGAAAGCGGAAGGGGAGCGGCAATCAGCATTTCTTCAGTCTGAAGCACGTGAACGTCAGGCAGAAGCGGAAGCTCGCGCAACAAAACTGGTGTCGGATGCAATCGCTGAAGGTGATGTTCAGTCTGTTAATTACTTTATTGCGCAGAAATACACTGAAGCACTCCAGGCAATTGGCACAGCATCAAACAGTAAACTGGTGATGATGCCGCTTGATTCAAGTAGCCTGGTGAGTTCGGTTGCAGGTATCAGTGAACTGCTAAAAAACGTATCACAGGATACTTCCAAAGTTGATATGAAACAGGCTCAACAATATTTGTCTTAAAACAGATAGCGGACGGTGACAATGTTGTTTTAATCACCGTCCTTATCTCATGGAGATTAACGATGTTCTGGTTTACGCTGTTTCTTCTTTGTATTGCCCTTGAAATTATAACCGGAACGGGATGGTTACTCGTAATCAGTCTTGGTGCATTATCAAGCGCCATTGTGGGCTTTTTTCTTCCGATATCACAAGAAGCCAATATATGCTTCTTTGCGTCAATCAGCATACTGGCGTCGATAATTAAGTTCTTCTATGACAAAAAACATAAGAAATTAGACACTCTCCTGGTGAACACAGGGCATTCACGTTTTAAAGGAAAAGAATTTACGCTCAGTGACGATATTGTTAACGGCAAGGGGCAATTACTCATTGGTGATACATTCTGGCCTGTTGAGACGTTACACAATGAAAACTACCCAGCGGGAACAAGAGTTATTGTTACAGACATGCAAGGAATAACTCTTAAAGTAATGACCATCGAAGACAAGAGTGAAAACAAGGAATAAAAGATGAAATATGTTAAATATGTTCTGTCTTTTATATTCGTTGGCGTTATGGCTATGATTGTATGTATTCCTTTTTACATCGTTTACCTTGCGCAACAACCTGCAACACCAGAACAACTGACAGAGATTACACAGGATACCCCCTGTGCAGCAGAAGCATTTAAGGAAGCTATTAATTATCAGTCTGAACCTTTAACCCTTAGTAAGGCAAATAAAATTGCATCAGAATGTAGAAAAAGAAACGAAATGGCAGAGGCGCTACGGGTAAGAGAAAATGAGCGCAATAAAATACGCGAAAAACAACTTCAGGCATTAAATGATGCTCATTCAGCAAAGGAACGTTAATCCTGGCTTCCTGTTAAAAAACTCCATCTCTTATTTGTGCTGTGGTTTTAAGAATGGCACTGCGTGATATATCAATGGCCCATAAGTTATAATGCCGGACATATATGCCCAGCATTCATGCTTGTCTTCTTTATTCCTGATTACTGGGTACATATATGCGACTATCAAAAGATGTAACACCTGTATCAAATATCGAAATGTACAGAAAAAGATATTCCCCGGTTAAAATATTTTTATTAAGCATGGTGTTCAGTTTTTTTTACTTCTTGTCTGGCGTTTTCATACTGTCGGCACCCTTTGTCTATTATACATTAATCGGTTCAGTTCTGAATGCCGTTATTCATTTCACCTTTTCTTTGCCTTTAGCCACCATATTCCTGGTTTATGCTTATTCAGGCTTTGAAGAAAGCATTTATTTATTCAGGGCATACAAATATGACTCAAGCAAAAGCTAATCTGAGAAAACTTCGCCGTGCACGTTATGTCCCCCCTCGAACAGTAAAGAAAAGCATAGCGAATACAGAACGTGTCGTTTCAAAAGCAATTACCGGCTTTGGTGTCTTCCGTGATATACCACAAGTAAAAATCAATCTCATCGAAACAAGGAAAATTTTACAAATCGAACTGGCTTTATCCATTGCTAACTTATCTGAGGCGAATCCAATTGAGATACGAAAAAAAATCAAAAGCATTGACCGACAATTATATTCAACCTCAAAAATCAGAACTACATTATGAAAAAAAACGACGATTTAATCACTTTACCATCTCATAACAGCCACGCTCTCGATTACATCATTAAAAAAGCGTTTACACCACGTAAAACCAAAACATCGACAGCAACCCACAACGTTTATAGTTACAATAAAGAAGAATCCACATTAAATTTCCAAAAAATTGGAGAAGCAATTTTTTTCGGCACAGACCTGGTAATTAAGCTGAACCCAAATATTAGTGCCTCTGGTGAACTCTTCATCTGCCAGAAGGACTAAGCTATGAACATTGTTTCTGAAACTCTTGAGCTAGTAACAACCATTGTTGAATCCACAGCGGCGACGAACGCCGCTAAAGTCGCACAAGCAATATCTCCTACATTCTTTGCTGCCATAGCCTTATACGTTATTTACCTAATATTTGAAATCACGTATGCCCAACGTGACGTCCTGATGAGCGAGGTAACTAAAAATATCGGTGCATTCGCCCTGGTTGGTGCATTCACTTATTCAGCGCCTTATTACAGCCAGTTTGTCATTCCTTTTGTCATGCACGCTGGCGCTGATCTTTCTGCTGCTATAACTGGTGATGCAGGAACGGCAACCAGTGTTGATAATTTATGGGATTCACTAAGCAAATCACTGGATGGTTTTCTGTTACAAAGAATGTCCCAACTGTCTATGACAGATGTAAGCGGCTATTTGCTTTCATTCACCATATATATAATAGGCTATCTCGGTGGGATGATATTAATCTATTACACTGCTATTTTTTTATGTCTATCAACTTTTATGGTCGGAATCTTACTATCTGCGGGAATATTATTTATCTGTTTTTCCCTATTCGCATCAACAAGAAATATGTTTGCTGCATGGGTTGGCAGTTGTTTAAACTACATTTTATTAAACCTTTTCTACACTATATCGTTTAGTTTTTTATTGTCATTTATCACTAAAAATATAAATATCAGCCAAACACCAAGTTTATTTGATGCTGTAACAATTCTACTTGTTATTGCTATTTCGGTATTTCTTATTGAACAAGTCGGCACTCTTTGCTCAACGCTTACAGGCGGAGTCGGCATCAATGGCTTGACCTCGGCAGCAAATGGATTTGCTGGAAAACTGGCTGCTGTTACCGGAGTTAGGGCACTAAGTAACGCTGGCGGTAATCTCGCCAAAACAACAGCGAGAAATTTAACACGAGCAGCCGGAAGCAAAGCAACCGACATGCTATTTCATCGCAATGGAAAACTTAAAGCTGGGTGATTAACATGAAAGATAAAGTATTATCATTTCTCCTTGCTGGAATAATTACCATAACATCACCATCAATCTTTGCATCTGGTATTCCAGTAGTAGACGTTGCAGCAATAGCTAAAACAGTTGAAGAGGGGTTAAATCGTGCTGCCGAAGCAGCAAGACAGCTTGAGCAACTTAAGCAACAATATGAACAAACGATAAAATACGCAGAAGAACAGAAGAAAAGGCTGGAAGGTTTCACTGATTTCAGTAATGGGTTTAATGACGCCTCAAATTATATGAAGGATTCATTATCCACAATCACTGATAGTGCTAAATCAGATCTAAATTCGCTACGCTCTCAATATAACCTCTCTAGCGATGTCGTAGAGACACAGCAAAGATATGATGCAATCCTGGCTAAGATCAAATTTTATGAAAATTTCAATACTCAAATGCAGGAAAGGGCGAAGAGACTCACAAATTTACAAAAAGAATTTTCTAATGCCGACACTCCACAGAAAAAAGCAGATTTATCCAACCAACTGAACACAGAAAAATTGACAATGGAGTTGCAATTGAAGCAATATGATATTGCTGAGAGACAAATGAAGTTTGAACAGGAAGCTGCATATGAATCTCGACGCATTAATATCGTTAATGAAATGTTAAGGCATTAAAAAATGAAGAAAACAATTATCATTTCTCTTGCTGTATTCTGCGGTTTGCTCGCCGGATGTGACGACAAAATCCATGATGTATCTTACTATAAGGAACATCACGAAGAAGCTCAAAAAGTATCCGACAAATGCAAGGCTGGCGAAATCACAAATGATAATTGTAAAAATGCCAACGAAGCACTCTATGATCTAAAACGAAAAGAAATCATGAGTCAAATGCTTGGACGCTCCAATAAATAAACTTATGCCATGATAAAAAACCCGCCTCGTGCGGGTTTTATCTTGCGTAAAGATTTATAAAACCTCCACTACCAAGCATTACTCTATGGCTTGCCTGTGGTTTGCATTAGCAAAAATTGTTTCATTTATTACTTCATGGAGTTTTATTTTCTTCGCCTGTTCAGATGTGACTGGATAAAACACACCACCTGGCTCATCAAACATCATAAAGTCTCCCTGCATTGATTTACAATGACAACAATGATTCGCGTAGTAGGTCATTTTCGCTGTTTTACTATAGGCGGGATAATATAACTTAGAATGCTTATTGATTATTGATAACGCAGAAGATGATATCCTTCTTACGTTGGATAAAATAGCCCATGCTTTTGGATTGGTTAACCACTGATAAATTATATTTTTCTTTGAATCAAAATATACCATACCTCGTGGAGAAGATGTTTCATACCATTTATCTAATATGCGACCTTCCCATTCAGCAGGTTTAACCCCACAAACAACATCTCTATAACTAAACCAACGAGGCAAAAAAACACCAAACACAGGAGTTATTTTCTTACAGCGCCAACATGACTGGTAACTTTCCGCAATATAAAAACGTTGAGAAAAAATATTGTAATCATGTTCGTTTAATTCTTTTACCCACTGAATAAAATAAATTGGATTTTTCCCCTGTGGAACAAACCATTTCCGTTGTTCTTGATCCCATTGCGCCCCTTTTTGTTTGGCTAACTCCTTTTCTTCAAAAGGTACATTTAAATAAAACCGCGCCATAACCAACTTAACTCCAGTATTCTGTTCTGATGATGCAACAGGATAGATATCAAAACTAAACAAAGAGTGCAATTCCGCCTTTAATGGCTCATTCATACCCGCCTCGTGCGGGTTTTCTTTTGCCTGAAAATTCCCAACCCCGGATCATTTTTGTCGTTCCCCGCAATCAAAAAGCACCTTTAAAAGTCTTTTTAAGGTGCTACAATCTCCATGATACAAATGGAGGACTTATGAGCTACCAAATTCTGACTACGACAGCAGCCAGTATTACTGACCTGAAAAAAAATCCTATGGGAACTGTAGCCGAAGGAGAAGGGGATGCCGTCGCAATCCTGAACCGAAATGAACCAGCGTTCTACTGTGTCCCACCAGAACTTTATGCCTACTACCGGGAACTCGCTGAAGACGCTGAACTCAACGCAATTGCTGATGAAAGAATGAAAAATCCAGACATTGTAAGGGTTAACCTGGATGATTTATGAACTGGCATTTGACCACAGAGCACTGAAGGAATGGCAAAAACTCGGTCACACTGTTCGTGAGCAATTCAAAAAGAAACTGTCAGAACGCCTGATAAATCCACGCGTCCCCGCAGCCAAGCTACATGGTCATACTGACCGTTACAAAATTAAGCTTCGCGCATCCGGTTACAGGCTCGTTTATCAGGTAATTGATGAGAAGGTCGTTTTGCTTGTGATTTCTGTGGGAAAAAGAGAAGGCAGCGACGTCTATCACATGGCAGATACCCGCTGATATTTTAAACCTGTCAAGTAACCCGCCTCGTGCGGGTTTTCTTTTGCCTGAAATATGGAGGAACACCATGAAATCCACCATTTTATTGATGGTTGCCGCCACCGCAGCATTACGACCAGGCTGCGCAGATAGTAGAACACACCCCGTGCCTGAGACACCGTTAAGCAAAATCATGTTATCGATGATTGCCGCAAGTGCTATCGCACTCTCTGCCCCCGTATACGCGTCTGATCCGTGTGCTTCCGTTCTTTGTCTGTACGGTAAAGCTATCGGTAGCGGCGGCGGGAGCGAATGCAAAAGCGCCGAAAAGGACTTCTTTAATATCATCAAAAAGAAAAAGGGATCTATTCGCTGGAGCAAAACCTTTGATGCCCGAAAAGCGTTTCTTAATCAATGCACGACCGCAGACCCTGCGGCGATCTCAAAAATCATGAGTAAGTTCGGACGTTCCTGGGGTTAACCATGAAAAAGCTCATTATTATTCCCACCACATTATTGCTGAATGCGTGTTCCCATGCCCCTGAACCCGCACAGGCAAAAGGAGGTTGGTATGAACTGAATACCACAATTGAGCAGGTAAGAGCAGACACATACTATAACGGGGTGGTCCTTCAGCAGCCCGTGTCACAGCCAAACAGCACTGTTCAATACAGCAATGATAATTATCTCAAAAAGGAAGCCATAAACGTAACTCCCGCGCCTCGTATTGCAGAAACCGTAAAACCACGTTCTGAGCAATCAGCGACAGCGCCAAAAAACCAGGACAGCAATAATAGTTTTCTGAAGCCAACAACAAACAGCATAACTTCATCTGGTGAGATAAAAACAGCAGCCAAAGGAGCAACTAAACAGCATTCTGAACAACCAGCACTCCCTCCCGCAAAGCCAATCAGTAGCAACAACCATCAGGCACAAACGGCACAAAAGACTGATCAGCAGACAAAACCGCGTCCTGAACAACCACCGCTAATGTCAAAAAGCGGTTTTCTGAAAAAAAACGCTAACAACGCTGTTCCGACCACCACGCTTACAGGCCCATCAACACCTGAAAAGCAAATTTACTTTGTTCGCCATGATGGTAAAGGCTCGCTGCAAAAAGCATTAAAAGAAATTGTCCCATCGGACTGGACGGCTGAAATATCCCCGGAGGTAACGAAAAATTTCCGTCGCACGATATCCTGGCAGGGCAACGATCAATGGCCTTATGTCCTGGATAAAATGCTTCGCAACTACGGTCTGACGGTAATTAAGAACACCGAAAAAAGACATCTTCTGATTGATTTTCAACAACAGAAAGGGAAAACATCACAAAAAGCACCTGTATCTCCTGACAAAACCCCTGCATCTCCTGTCAGGACACCAGTTTCCTCTGACAAGTTACCTCAAAAACCGCTAACGCCTGTCACCGTTCCGCAAAAACAGACAGAAAAACTCACCTGGAATCTTAAAAAAGGTTCGACGCTGCGGGATGGCCTCACCGAATGGGCGTCAAGTTCGCCGTGTGGTACTTCAACCTGGAATCTTGTATGGGATACTCCTGTGAACTACAGAATAGATGCTCCTCTTATTTTCCGGGGAAACTTTGAATCTGCATTAAAAGATACGCTGATGCTTTATCTTTCAGCAGATAAACCGTTATATGGGTTGAGAAATATCTCACAGTGCGTATTCATTATTACTGATAATCCGGGCAATTAATATGGGCTGGTTTTTGTCTTTTATTTCCGCCTTACTGGTTATGGGAAACTGGTATCATACCAGTAATATTAATCAGTCAATATCAAATTCAGAAGAGGGGCAACTACAACAACAGGCATATGAAATATTACGTCTGACAAATGCGATCAATGACTGGCGATATAATCATCCAACTGATTTGCGTGAAGGTGGCACACTTACCGTAAGAGAACTGGGGATAACTCCTGTATATGGAACAAAACATATTATCTTAAATCAGAAAACTTTTGTCTGGCTTCCGTTTCGCCCAGGATTAATAGCGGCACTGCGTGATGTAACAGGTTCATCTGAGCTTATTTATTATGTAAAAAACAGAAAGCTGCTTGACAAAAATGATAATTATATTGGTTCCCCACCTTCTGCCATACCGGAAGGTGCTGTCGTAATTATTAATTAATAATCCCCCTCAAAGGGGGTTCTGAACTGAAGTCTGCATATCTTCTTAATATATAGATGATATATCGCTACGGCGCGGACTTCAGTCCAGAAAATCTTTACGGACCTGAATTTATCTATGACAGATATTGAACATATCAGAAATGAGCTTATTGCTATTCGGTGTAATCTGATTCAACTTGCATCGGAGTTTATTTCATTAAATCCACAAAAAAACTGCCTGCTGTATACAGATTTAATTTCCAGGTCAGCCAGCGATATTAAGAAATTGATTAATATTAATGATGAAAACAACCGTAGTTATCTTGTTCATAATATTACTCACGTAATAGTCGTATATGAACTCTACATGTCCTGTTTTGAAAAATGCCCTAGCTGGACAACATTCAATACAGACAGAAAAAAAATAGCTGAACTGAAAGCACGTATCACACTCCCTACTCCAGAATAAAGAGACTATTTTATGCAATTATCAGCGGCTGTTCTGGCAGCACTGATAAGTCAGTGTGCCCCTGATGTATCACCCGATACGATGAATGCCCTGATTATGACTGAATCAGGGGCTAATCCATATGTAATAGCGAATATTTCTGACGGAACAAGTAAGTATTTTCAAGATGAAAAAGGAGCAATAAAATATGCGGAAAAATTAATATCTGAAAATAAAAGGTTTAGTGCAGGTCTGACACAGATATACAGCAAAAATTTCCCATCACTTAATCTGAATTACAAAACAGTTTTTGACCCATGTACAAATATTAAAGCAGGAGCCGCAGTCCTGACGGACAACTATCTTAAACAAAAGGAGGGTAACAGTAATCAAAAAATTCTCCGCGCTTTATCTTTGTATTATTCGGGTAACGAATCAACAGGATTTATTAAAGAAAAGAAATTTAACAACACTTCTTATCTGGAACGGGTTATTCGTAACGCGAATAACTATATCGTGCCATCAATCCGTGAAAAAACTGATGAATCAGAAATAACCCCCCCGAATGATGAAGAGAAAACATCACCGGACTGGGATGTTTTTGGAGATTTTAGTTAATGAAAGTCAAATCAACTTTGCAGTATTTTATCCTGGCGTTTTTCCTGTCACTAACCGCCTCCGTTGCCTATGCAGGTGGACTCGACACCGCAACAAATACCATGACAGAACTTAAGACATGGGCATTTGGTTTTGTGGGTTTATGCGCATTACTTTACCTGATATATAACCTCATCATGGCCTTTATGGAGAAAAAGAGTTGGTCTGATGCAGCTATGGCACTTGTCTATTGTTCCCTCGCTGGCGGCGTATTAGTTGGCGGCAACTGGGCGCTTGAACTCTTCAAATAAGTAATCCATATATACAACTGTGCCGCATATTTACCTTATGTGTGAATTGCGGCTTTTTTCATGGTGAGTTATGGACAAAGTAAATGAACATGTCAGTGAGTCATTCATGACTTATAACGGGTTTAACCGTCCTGCGTTAGTTGCTGGCATCCCCTTAATGTTGTTATTGTTCACGGCTTTTTTCGCTGTTCTGACAGGCTTCCCCGCTATTTTCCTTTGGGGTATAAAAGGGATAATTATTCCTGTCATATGTGCGCTGTTTCTTTTTATAGTAAAACTGGCCTGTGAAAATGACTCAAACGCACTAAGAGTCATCCGTTTAAACCTTATGGGGCTTTTGTTAAAAATCCGCCACAGAGATTTAATTATTGGTTATTCATCTGTCAGGTAACATATATGCACAAAATCAAATTAAAAAACACTGACAATATGGATGTTGCTCGTGAATATCCCGATTATCGCTTCCATGTAACAGACAGTATTATCTTTACTTCTGACAGGAAAATGCTGGCTTCACTTGTTGTAGCAGGCATTCCATTTGAGACAGAGAACGATAATGTTCTTACAAATTTATTTAACAGCGTTAAAAACTTCCTGGTTGGGTTAGGAAAGGAAGGCGACCTGTATTTATGGACTCATCTTATCAAAAAAAGAATAACCATTGATGGAGAATGGAATTTTGACAATGCTTTTTTAAGCAGGTTTTCAAAAAAATATCTTGCTCTGTTCACATCCAGCGCATTCTACAAATCAACATGGTATTTAACATTTGGGATTCCCTACGATGATGTTGATACCGGAATCGAGCGCATGAATGAAATCACACAACAGGCGCAAAAAGCACTTCAGCCATTTAACGCTTCTGTTTTATCAGTTCACAAAACTTATATCAGTGAGGTGGCAGACTATTTATCACTATTGCTAAATACAGAACATAACATGATTCCTTTATCATCCACCCCCTTATCATCCAGTATTTGTGATTCTGAATGGTATTTTGGTGCTGATGTTCTTGAACTGCGTAACAACGAATCGGATAGTAAAAAGTTTGCAACGAATTATATTTTGAAGGATTTCCCGATAGAAACAACCCCCGGACAATGGGATTTCCTTCTCAAGCAACCCTATGAATTTATTCTTACTCAATCGTTTATTTTTGAATCACCCACAAAAACCCTGAAGAACATTGATTCGCAATTAAACAAACTGCAATCAGCTAATGATGCAGCCAAAACACAACAGGAAGAACTCGAAGCTGGTAAAGAAGCGGTCGCAGCCGGAATTACGTTGTTTGGTTCACTACACTGCGCATTAACGGTATTCGGTGATACACCAGATCAGGCCAGAAGCAATGGTATAAAGCTCTCTGCTGAGTTTATTACTTCGGGTAAGGGATTCCGCTTCAGTCGCGCCTCACTCGCATCACCTTTTGTTTTTTTCAGTCATATGCCGCTGAATAAGAGGCGTCCACTGGATACCCGAAGAACAATAACCAACCTGGCCTGTCTGATGTCTTTTCACAATTATTCCTCCGGGAAAAAATCAGGCAATCCTATTGGTGATGGGTCCGCCATAATGCCGTTGAAAACGGTGTCTGACAGCATTTACTGGTTCAATACGCATTACAGCCCACCGGAAAAAAATGTTACCGGACAAAAAATTGCCGGGCATGGAATGATTCTTGGCGCAACAGGCACAGGGAAAACAACATTTGAAGCAGCAGCCAGCGGTTTTCTTCAACGCTTTGACCCTTTAATGTTTGTTGTGGATTTCAACCGTTCTACTGAGCTTTTTGTCCGTGCATACGGAGGAAGCTATTTCACGTTGCAGGAAGGCATTTATACAGGCTGCAATCCGTGGCAACTGGCAGAAGGCCCGGAATCTCCCGTCTGGCACAGACTTCTCGCATTTCTGAAACGCTGGACACAGGTTCTGGCACGAGACAACCAGGGCACCCCCTGTTCTGATGAACATGGCATTGAATTAAACGCTGCCGTGGAAAGCATTATGCGAATGCCTGTCGAAGAACGCCGGACAGCCCTTCTTCTCGATATAGTCAGTCCTGAACTTCAGACGCGTCTCGCCAAATGGTGCGACAACGGCGAATATGCCTGGGCGGTGGATTCCCCCCGGAATACCTTCAATCCACTGCATCATAAAAAGGTGGGATTTGATACAACCGTTGTCCTGGACACAAAAAACGGTATTCATCCTGCCTGTGAACCTTTACTCGCGGTCCTGTTTTTCTACAAAGAAATCATGCAACGCGGCGGCAATCTGATGCTCTCCATTATTGAAGAGTTCTGGATGCCAGCAAACTTTCCCATGACGCAAAGCATGATTAAAAGCGCACTGAAAGCGGGGCGCATGAAAGGTGAAATGATGTGGTTAACATCACAGTCCCCGGAAGACGCCATAAACTGCGCAATTTTTGCGGCGCTGGTACAACAAACCGCAACGAAAATTCTCCTGCCCAATCCCGATGCAAAATGGGAAGGATATAAAGAAATTGGGCTTACTGAAAAAGAGTTTGAAAAACTCAAAGAGCTGACGAAGGAGTCAAGGACCATGCTCATCAAGCAATCTGGCTCTTCTGTTTTCGCCAAAATGGATTTGTTTGGATTCGATGAGTTTATCCCCGTGCTTTCTGGCTCTGAAACTGGCCTGTCTATTTTTGATGAGATTATTGCTGAAAAAGGAGATGTAGCTCCTGATATCTGGATACCAGAACTCCTGAAACGCCTGAACGGTTAATTTCTCTGTTTTATACAGAACGGAAAACAATATGAAAATTCCCCTCATAATTGCCTCCGCGCTATTAATTAGCGCATGTTCTCACACCCCCAATCCTGTGCAGAAAAAAGGGGGATGGTTTGAGTTAAACACAGCAATTGAACAGATCAAAGCAGGTGATTATTAATGGAAAACACAAACTATTATGAACATTCAAAAAAAGAAGCCACCAAAAAGAAATTTGAAGAAAAAAACGAAAAAAAAGATTATTTCAAGGCCATACGTGACTTTGAGCGCAGTGAAATTGAAATCATAAAGAAAAAGGCAAAAACATTTACCATTCTCGCCATTGGTGAATTTGTTGTAATTTGCATTCTTGGTTTCGCAATAGCCTCCCTTGCTCCATTAAAAACCGCTGTACCGTTCCTTGTGCGAGTGGATAACAGCACTGGATATACTGATATTGCCCCTCAATTATCTGATGCTAAAGAAAGTTATCAGGATGTTGAGACTAAATATTTCCTGTCAAAATATCTCATTAACTATGAAGCATACGACTGGCAGACTATCCAGGAACAGGCCGATACAGTAAAAACAATGTCTTCCCAAAAGGTGTTTTCAGCTTATGACACCATGATTCGTGCTGATTCCTCACCACTGAATATTCTGAAAAACAACAACAAAATTAAGGTCCAGATTAATTCAGTAATCCTTCTAAGGAAGGATATGGCGCAGGTGCGTTTCAAAAAAATGGTACTGGATTTATCTGGTAAACCCGCCCCCGGATACAGAGCAACAGAGTGGATTTCGACGATTTCTTTTGACTGGGATAAAGATATCAAAACAGAAAAAGAGCGCCTTGTGAATCCGCTGGGACTGCAAGTTCTGAGCTACCAACCTGATCCAGAGGTTATAAAATGATGCTTAAACGCACTACTGCGATAGTTCTTTTGTCGATGCTACAAGTACCTGGTGCTTTAGCAGCTATGTACGGCACACCATCGGAACGAGACGGGCGTATCCAGACCGTAGATTATAACGAGCAGGATGTATTTAATGTGCGCGTAAAAGCAGGCGCACAAACAACAATTAAGTTCGGACAAGACGAAACAATAAAAGATGTCGGAATTGGTGATCCAGAAGCCTGGTCAGTATCGGTCAGGGACAACACTCTGTTTCTGCGTCCAAAAGCAGAAGAACCGGATACAAACGTTACCGTTCAGACCAATAAGCATATATATCCTCTTTACCTGATATCAACCACGAAACAACCCACGTATATTCTGCGTTTTAATTATCCGAAACCACCGTCAGCTACCGTAATGACTGAAAAGTCATTTCCATGCACTGATGGTGGAATAATTAATGGTCATTATCAACTCAAGGGGGACAAATCAATTTTCCCTTATCAGGTATGGGATAATGGCGAATTTACATGCATGAGATGGACTAATAAACAGGAAATTCCGGTCCTTTATCGTGTTGATGCCGATGGAAATGAACATCTGGTTAACGGAGACAGAAATAAAAACACAATGGTTTACTATGACGTGGCTGAAAATCTCCGTTTGCGCCTGGGTGATCAGGTTGCAGATATCAGAACATCATCAATCGTTAATCGTCCGTGGAATAAAAAAGGTACGTCAAACGGAAAAACACGAGTAGAGAAGTTCAGCTATGAAAAATAAAGATGATGAAACAAATAATGATGCGGGAAATCGCGGAATTATCGAAGTAAAAGGTAAAGCAGCACCAAAAAAAATATTAATCCTCATCATATTACTGATTGCCGCGTTATTTGTGATCATTATCTTGTTTAAAGTTCTTTCACGAGAACAGGTCGTTCAGCAAACACCTCTTGAGAAGTCTGACGAGACACTGGTCACAAATACCAACAATGGCGTTTCACTGGCAACAATGATGAAAAATATCGAAGAAAAGGAAAAACTCGATGCCGCTAACCGCAGGAAAGCACAGGAGGAGCAAGAACAGAAACAGGCAGACAATGCCCCGTCAGCGCCAGCATCACAAAAGGCCGATCAAACAGCCGTCAATGTGATAGCCAACGGCACTCCCCAAACCGCCAGTGGAGATCCAAACCAACCACAACCATTGCCAAAATCCGTCCGACAACTGATGGGCGACACAATGGTGAAGATCGACAATCAGGAACCAGGCGAAAAAAACCAGGAAAGAGATGATTTACAGGGCAGTCAGTACGCAGACGGAAAGGTATCCCCTGTGCTGAACCGCCGATATCTGTTATCTGCGGGAACAGCATTATCCTGTGTGCTCAAAACGAAAATCGTAACCTCTTATCCCGGTATCACAATGTGTCAGTTAACACGAAACGTCTGGTCGGATAACGGCGAAGTGCTTCTTGCCCGTAAAGGAGCATTACTGATCGGGGAGCAGAATAAAGTCATGACACAGGGAGTAGCCCGTGTGTTCGTTAACTGGACAACGCTCAAAGATGAAAATGTCAATGTGCGCATTGGCGCACTTGGCACTGACAGTCTGGGCGCTTCCGGCCTTCCTGCATGGGTCGATAATCATTTTGGTCAGCGTTTTGGTGGTGCATTGCTGCTGTCATTACTTGGTGATGGTTTAGATATTCTGAAAAACAGCACGCAACAAACAGGCTCAAACAGCAATATCACCTACGAAAACACATCTGACGCAACAAAAGAAATGGCAAAAACAACGCTGGACAATACGATAAATATTCCCCCCACGGCATATATTAATCAGGGAACTGTATTGTCTGTTATTGTTCCGCGAAATATTGACTTTTCATCCGTATATGAACTTCAGTAATTCAGAGCAATTGATATGAATAACACCAGAGATACCAGTAATACATCACAACCACGAGATAACAGTAAAACCGCAAGACGATATCTTGAAATGACGGGAATCAAATCAGTTCTTGATATTGAACATGTCACAGAAATATCCGTGAATAAACCAGGAACAATATGGTTTGAAGGGAAAAATGGCTGGGAATCTAAAGATGCGCCAGACGCGACTTTTGATAATTTAATGACACTTGCCAAAACTCTGACGAACTTATCAAAGATAAAAATACCACTTAGCCATGATAATCCCATTGCATCGGTAGTTCTTCCCGGTGGGGAACGTGGACAAATCATCATTCCACCTGCAACAGAAAATAACAGCGTTGTGATATCTATCCGTAAGCCATCATTAACGCGCTTTACTATAGATGATTATGTCCGAACAGGGCGTTTTGATAATGTCAGGATTGCGACGAAACACGAAGCCATCCTGACTGAACGGCAACGCTACCTGTATGAATTATCCCGGCGTCCAGATGGTCAATCTAAAGCTCAATTTTTAAGAGAGGCAGTTAAAGACCGTCTTAATTTTTTAATCGTCGGTGGGACTGGCTCCGGTAAGACAACTATAGCAAAGGCAATTGCAGATATCTTTCCACCTGAACGGCGTTATATAACCGTTGAAGATGTACCGGAAATGTCTCTGCCGCTGCATCCAAACCACATCCGGCTTTTCTACAAAAAAAATACCGTTGAAGCGAAGGAAATCATTGAAGCGTGTATGCGATTAAAGCCAGATCACATCTTTCTTGCTGAACTTAGGGGTAACGAAGCATGGAGTTATCTGGAGGCGCTTAATACAGGGCATGAAGGCTCAATCAGTACCATTCATGCTAATAATACTTATGCCTCATTTTCACGACTGGCAAGTATTGTAAAACAATCTGATGTTGGTATGACTGTTGATATGGACCTCATCATGCGCACGATAAAAACATCAATTGATGTCATTCTTTTTTTCAACCATACCAGAATGACTGAACTGTATTACGAACCCGAAGAAAAAAATCGCTTTTTGAGCACAATGTAAATTCTGGAGATAACTATGGATGCAAAAAAGACGGGGGGGTTAATTCTCTTCCTGTTACTGCTTCTTGTGGGTGTGCTTATAGCCTCAAACTATCTCGGTGGATACACAGCATTAAGATATTCATCCGTTGATATGTCTTTGCTCAAGTGGGATACATTCCATTCTGTAATCTCAACATTTTCTGGCAACCCACAATATAAAAAACTCGTTTTTATGGCATGGTTTGGATTCAGCGTTCCATTAATATTCTTTGCCATATTCATGTTAATTGTCGTTATTGGGATTATGCCTAAAAAAGTCATCTACGGTGACGCCCGACTCGCAACTGACATGGACCTGAGTAAATCAGGTTTTTTCCCGGATAAAAAATCACCTTACAAACATCCACCAATACTCATCGGTAAAATGTTCAAGGGGAGATACAAAAAACAATTTATTTATTTCGCCGGACAACAATTTTTAATTCTTTATGCCCCAACACGTTCTGGTAAAGGGGTGGGGATTGTTATCCCCAACTGCGTAAACTATCCAGGAAGTATGGTCATACTGGATATCAAACTTGAAAACTGGTTTTTATCAGCCGGATTCAGGCAAAAAGAATTAGGGCAAAAATGCTTTCTCTTTGCGCCCGCCGGATACGCGGAAACTATCGACCAGGCAATTAAAGGACAGATACGCTCTCACCGCTGGAATCCTCTGGATTGCGTCAGTCGCAGTGATTTACTTCGTGAAACGGACCTGGCAAAAATTGCCGCAATCCTTATCCCGGCAAGTGATGATCCTATATGGTCTGATTCTGCACGCAACCTTTTTGTCGGGTTAGGGCTTTACCTGCTGGACAAGGAGCGTTTTCACCTGGACCAGAAAGCCAAAGGTCATAATGCACCGGACGTCCTTGTTTCCATCAGCGCCATACTGAAAACGTCGATTCCCGATAATGGAAAAGATCTCGCCGCATGGATGGGACAGGAAGTTGAAAATCGTAGCTGGATTAGCGATAAAACAAAATCATTCTTCTTTGAGTTCATGTCAGCACCAGATCGCACAAGGGGAAGTATAAAAACGAACTTTTCATCACCACTGAATATATTCAGCAACCCTGTTACTGCTGAAGCGACGAATTTCAGTGATTTTGATATCCGGGATATTCGTAAAAAACCCATGTCAATTTATCTTGGTCTGACACCGGATGCCTTAATCACTCATGAGAAAATTGTAAACCTTTTCTTCTCATTACTGGTTAATGAAAACTGTCGTGAACTGCCGGAACATAACCCGGACCTGAAATACCAGTGCCTTATTCTCCTGGATGAGTTTACATCAATGGGTAAATCTGAAGTCATTGAACGCGCTGTTGGTTTTACAGCTGGTTATAACCTTCGCTTTGTGTTCATTCTTCAGAATGAAGGACAAGGACAAAAAAGCGATATGTACGGTCAGGAAGGATGGACCACATTTACTGAAAACAGTGGTGTTGTGCTTTACTATCCGCCGAAATCAAAAAATTCTCTGGCTAAAAAGATTTCAGAAGAGATTGGCGTGCGAGATATGAAAATCTCGAAACGTTCTGTTTCGAGCGGTGGAGGAAACACCGGAACCTCCCGCACACGAAATGATGAAATAATAGAACGTCCTGTTCTTCTCCCTGAAGAAATTGTGTCTCTCCGGGATAAGAAGAATAAAGCCAGAAATATTGCAATTCGTGAAATTATAACCAGTGAATTTAGCCGACCATTTATTGCCAACAAAATAATCTGGTTTGAAGAACCAGAGTTTAAACGCCGCGTGGATATCGCCCGTAACAATCATGTTGACATTCCAAACCTGTTTACACAAGAAGTCATGGATGAAATAGCAAAAATTGCAGAAATTTATCTCCCTAAAGCTGGAGGAAAAAAAGTCATGGTTGCCGGAGGTAATGTGATTACTAATCCAGACCTTGATAATCACGATAAAACAGACGTATCTGAATAATCCTCGCAATAAAGATACTATTGATTAGCAAAGACAGGATTCTATTATGAGAATAAAACATTTGAATATGATAAATATGAATGTGAATATGAATATGATGAAAGAAGCCATTGATGTTTTGATAAACTCTGAAAAACATATTCTGATTATAGGCGAAACTGGAACTGGAAAATCAACACTTTTAACAGAATTGCTAATCAATGACACTGACGTTAAACATTTAAAACACCATTATCTTTGCGATGAAAATTTTGATGATTTTGACTTTTTATCTGCACCTGAAAAAACGTTGGTTCTTGATAGTGTAGCCATCGGTAACAACTTACAGGAATCAAAAGTTGTTCAGTTTATTGTTCGATTTATTAAAACAGCCAGGAAACGTGGCAAACGTCTTATTGTTGTCACTACTCCTTCAGATGGCGGCGTGCAGATACAAAACCTTTTCGACACAGTTATATCGTTAACCCGCTCTCACGATGAAATAGGATGCACAGTTATCATTCCAGTACCGGAGTTAATTAAATATGAATAAAAAATTGCTTTGTTTATTAATATCCTCTTTTTTATTATCAGGCTGTGCAAACTTCAAAAAAATCAATGCTAATGAACTTGCAGCCGAAAAAGACGCACAAAAAGCGACTGAATACGCGAAAAAAATTCGTAATAACCCGGTTATCCAGGACTCAACAAAACAATGGATTAATACAACGCCAATTATTGAAAAGCAGGTAAAGCAATCAGCGCCGCCCTGCCCGATTGTGATTAATACCCGTTCAGATATTGAACTACGCCAGATCGCACAACGCATCACACAGACCTGTCATATCCCGGTACGAATTAGCGCCGATGCCTGGACCTATCTGAACGGTACTGGTACTGGCACTGGCTCAACACAACAGATGACAGGCTCAATTCCGGCACCAGATACAAATGGAATGGTCCCTCTGGCTTCAGTTGGCAATCAGCCAGTATCGGTAAACGTCTCTTCAGGTGGCACATCACTCCCGGAACTGAATATCTCCGGGCTTCCGGCTCTACTACAAACCGTATCTTCACGGCTTGGAATATCCTGGAAATACGATAAAGGTCGTATCACATTCTTCTATCTGGAAACGCGCTCATTCCCGATTACATATATGGACAGCAATGTGGCATACAACTCAAAAGTTGTGAGCGGCACAATGTCTTCCAGCGGAAGTAGCGGCTCTACCAGTTCTGGCGGTATGACTGGCGACGCATCAAATACGCAAACCACAACCGTGGAAATGAAATCATCGCTCTACAACGATCTGAAAAGCGAAGTGTCTTCAATGCTGACACCAGGTACAGGACGCATGTACCTGTCCACTGGCTCGCTGACCGTAACGGATACCCCGGATGTACTGGACAGCATTCAGGAGATTGTAAACAAGCGCAATAAGGAAATGAGTCGTCAGGTTGTACTGAACGTTGAAATCCTTAGCATCAAGAAATCCAGCCAGGAACAGGCAGGGATCGACTGGAACGCAGTATTCAATGACGGTCATCTCGGTCTGAGTCTTGGAGGCTCATTTGGTAATACCGCCGAGAATATCATTACCAGTGGTGTATCCATTGTGGACGGAAAACTGGCAGGCTCAAAAACTTTTCTGAAAGCCCTGTCGTCTCAAGGCAGCGTCAGTGTCGTAACCCAAAACTCCGCTGTGACTAAAAACCTGACCCCCGTCCCTATGCAAATTGCCAATCAGCAGGGTTTCATTGAAAGTGTTACAACTGATTCCACCGCCAATGTGGGATCGTCCACGTCACTGAATGCGGCAACAATAACGACCGGATTCAATATGACACTTCTTCCCTACATTCAGCCAGATTCACAAAACCTGCAATTACTGTTTTCCATGAGTCTGTCTGACAAACCAACTTTTGAGGTGTTCGAAAGTGGCGGAAGTAAAGCACAAACACCGAATGTGGATTTGAAAACAATTAATCAGACTATTGACCTGAAATCAGGCCAGACAGTCATTCTGAGTGGATTCCAGCAATCAAACCGGAAAACCAGTAAGCAAGGTGTAATAACCCCCTCCTTCTTTGGACTTGGGGGTGGCGTTAACAGCGAAGACGGCGACACGATTCTGGTCGTTTTGATTACACCCAATGTGCTTAATTCCGCCTCCAACTCTGTAATCAGAAATATTAAGAATTAAACATGGACTTTCACGGAGGTTATTTTGTCTGACCCAACACATAAAATAATAATTCCTGTACCTCTTCTACATGGGAAAAAGGCCTTTCTAACTGGTATTGACTGGAATAATAAACCTGCAAGTTTCAGGAATGTGAGGTCATTTGCACAGTCGCAGAATGCTGATTTTTATCTTTCATATCAGTATCGTGATAATGAAAGTAAAGACAGTAATACAATGGTAGCCATTTTCCGTAGAAAAGAAGCGGATATACCTCGTAATATTCAGAAATATTACTCCCTGGCAATGTTAATTCGCCCTATTCTTAAATCTGGCGGATATGCCATTTTTGACGTTCCCAGTAGCAACGATGAAAAAAAATACGGTTTTGTATCCGTTGTCAATGAAATACTTGTCAACGATGTCACTGGTACTCGGTATGAGATAGCTGAAGCCAGAAATACATTCCTCATGCTCAACACTGAGCCAGAAAATGGATGGATACGATACGAACCAGAGATTTTTTCAGAAAATGGCAAGCATACTGTATTACCACTGACGACCCTGACTGAGGCAAAAAAACATCCAGCAGATGCCAGATTCACCCCCGTATCGATGGGTAAACAACTCATTACAGCCTCGATGTTCATAGCCCTTATCGGTGCTTCATGGTTCGCCTGGCAGTATTACCAGAACTGGCAGGCAGAAAAAACAGCCAGGGAAGAAGCAGCAAGAAAAGCCGTCGCGGAACAGTCCCCTCCCCCCTGGCTAAGCCAACCAGAAAACAGGGAATTCATACGTGGATGCAGTCATGCATGGTCCTCTCTGCCCTTATCTGTCGTTGGGTGGCGATTTACGCTGGCAGAATGCCAGGCTAACGGCACAAGTGGTAATTTACGGGCCTCATACACAAATATCGCGGGAACAACAGTAAGCGACTTCAGTCTTCGCATTACCGAAATATTCGGGACCACCCCTTTTATGGTCATGCCTGAAGGAAACAGTGGCGGATTCTCTCTGCCAGTTAATTTTCAGCTATCACAAACACCACTAAGCGTTGATACCCTTCCGACAGTTCCGGCACTTCAGGAACAGCTAACCACATTTTCACAGTCAATGCGCATAAAAATTGACTGGCGGGAGGTCAACAACAGTATTACGGATGATGAAGGAAATACGATCCAGCCCCCCTGGAAAGAGTATGACCTGGAGATGCAAACAGATATTCCACCTTTTGCGTTATTTGAAAACTTCAGTAATCGCTCTGTTCACTTTTCAGGTGTCACGATGCAGCTTCTTGACGGAGGTCGCCTCCGCTACCAGTTAACAGGAAAATTTTATGCGCGTTAAAACAAAAGCCGTTCTGCTCTCTGTCATGATGCTTCCTCTTCCATTATTGGCAACGGCAGAAAACAACGAGCAACAAAAACCCGTTCAAACCTCACTGAAACTTCTCCAGATCGAACTTATCCAGGCTGAAACGGTACTTTATGAAGTTCAGGTCGCACGGGAAAAAGCCCTGAATGAACTACGTACATTGGGCGAAAACATCACGGATACGGATATAGCGGGAAACAAGGGAAATGAAGATATCCTTGCCATCAAGGAACCCCCGGTATCTTCACTCCCCAAAGTGAAGGAAATATACGGTATCCATCCACATCTAATGGCAAGAATAACATTAACCAGTGGTACAGCGATTGATGTTCGTGCGGGACAACGAATCCCCGGAACCCCCTTCCAGGTATTACAAATCTCGCCAGACAATGTTGTTCTCGAACGAAACGGTACAAAACAGATCCTTCAACCTTGATGAGATGATGTATATGTTCAATACCACCGATTTGCCGCCTGAAGATATCCGGGATTTCGTCGCAGTGCTATCTGAAACCAACGGCGATATACGGGTGAAGGTTGTGGAAGCCAAAAAACACATACCATCTGTACAGCGATACCTTACGCTACTTCGATCACGCTATCCCGGAAAAATCAATGTTTTCGATTTTACAACGCTTGATGTTATCGCTGCACTCAACAGCAGAAATATTGCTCAAAACACCTCCAATGAGGCCGGGATCAATGACGCACAAAAGAAAGTGCTTGATTACATAAGAAAATCCGCAGAACTCGGAGCATCAGATCTTCACATGACTCCCGGACGCGATAATACAGAATTTACCTATATTGAGGCCCGCGTCCACGGAGAACTGGAGCTTCTTGATATCGTCAAAAAAGAAGAAGGACTGGAATTACTTGGAGCAGCTTATTCGGGAATGACCGATGTCATTAAGGGCACGCAATTTGACAGCGGTGTTCCACAGGATGCCCGTCTCGCAGAGAAATTCCTGAAAATGGCGGGGCTGTTTGGTGCTCGTTATTCACACTATCCCTGTGTCGGTGGCCTCTATGCCGTACTGCGACTAATCAAGGATGACAGTAAACATATACCCACGTTAAGTATGCTTGGATATCACCCTGAACAGGAACGGACGATCCACCGCATTCTGCAACGTCCTGAAGGTATCATCACTCTGTCAGGCCCAACGGGATCAGGGAAATCAACAACCCTGAGAACCGCTTCTGCGGCATACCTGGAACAATACGGATTCAACGACACGGGAGGCATTCTTCTTCCACGCCGCCGTCTCTTCACGATTGAATCACCTCCCGAAGGACGTATCCCTGGTGCGATTCAGACAGCGGTAATGGACACTGCGCAAGGCTGGGTAGACTCCATCAAATCAGCGCTACGTCTTGACCCTGACGGGATACTGAACGGAGAAATCCGTGACCATGATTCCGCAATTACAGCAATAAAAGCAGCCATGACCGGACATCTGATGCTGACAACTATCCACGCGAACGATCCGATTAACATCCTCGAGCGCCTGGAAATGGAAGGCGTTCAGGCCAGAATGATTGCCGACCCGCAACTTTTTATAGGGCTTCTTAGTCAACGACTGGTTCAATTGATATGCCCTCACTGCCGCAGCCCATGGCATGACGTGGCATCCAGCCGCACGGAGGCTGAACGACGTCTGGTAGAAAAATTCTGTAACCCGGACCATGTATATCTGCGAAATCATGAAGGCTGCCCACACTGCTGGCGTGGGGTTAGCGGGCGAACGGTTATTGCAGAAGTCATCTCCCCGGATGCTCGTTTTTTCCAGTTGTATCGGGAAAAAGGTCGTATTGAAGCCAAAACCTACTGGCACAGGGAACTGGGCGGGATGACCCGTAATCAGCACCTACTGGGAAAAATCAACAGCGGACTGGTTGATCCGCTGGCAGCCCATTATATATCACCCATTGATGAGGACAGCTATACGCTGCTGCATTGAATGAATTTTCTGGAAAAACTTAACAATACTGAACTTGATCTGTCAGCCTTTAACTACTGGATAGCCAAAAAGACCTTTAGCCTGAACCGTTCGTCTTTCTATGAATCACTTGGAGGCATGATACGTGATGGTACACCCTCACTCCGTGCACTTGAATTTCTCTGCGAGATCGAAACCGATTTTGGCGCTAAAAAAGGGACATCTGGCATCTATTTTTTGGCCCAGGAATGCATTGCCTCACTGAAATCTACCGGGATGTTGTCAGGTGCCCTGACAACATGGATTCCACCAGAAGAAGCAGGTTTAATCAGGAATGCCGAGGAACGTGGATATATTGATGAAGCGCTGTTTCAGGTAGCTAAAACAGTAAAGGGGCGAAAGGAAATGATGACCAGCCTTATTGTCGTTTGCCTGTATCCTCTTTTCCTGTTTGCTCTCTGTGTAGTGAACATGTATAACGCGCATCACCGCATAGTTCCTATAATCAGCGCATTTGCATCTGAAGAAAGATGGTCAACCCAGATGTATTTACTAGCCTCTATGTCAGCGTTTGTCATTGACTACGGACTCTGGTTAAGCGTCGGATTTATTGCACTGATAATATTAATTCAATTCTCATTCAGTCGATATACAGGACCAGGAAGAAGTATTCTTGATAAAATCCCCCCCTGGTCAATGTATCAAACTTTCCACGGTGTAAATTATCTGTTCTGTATTTCATCGATGTTACAGATAAATATCCCATTATCACAAGCTCTGGAGAGAATAGAAAAAAATGCAGAAAATAACAAATGGTTAAAGGAGAGAATAAACACAATAAAAAAACATGTTTTATCTGGACAGAATCTGGCAACCGCAATGAAAAATTCAGGTCATGATTTTCCATCAAAATTATGTATAAATAAACTTCTGTTAAATTCTGAAAGAACAGATAGTATATCTGAAATGAGCGGCTATGCCTCACAATGGCTGGAAGATGCAAAAAAAAGCGTAAAGAAAACAGGAATTATTATCACAAGTGTAATAGGAGGTTTTGTATTCTTTTTTATCATTAATATGATTGGCGCAATATACAGTATCAGCGACTTACTTAAACAGTAATTCATTTTATTAAATCAATATACAGTTAGTAAACAGGAGTCACATATATGAACTTCTTTCGTGTATTTTCTTTTTTATTTAACAAATCAAAAGAAGACGATAAAGGCATCACTATGCTGGAAATTGCCGGTGGCCTTATTATTATCGGTATAGTTATCGCTGTAGCAATGGGGCAGATGTCAAGCACTATGGCATCTAATGACAATCAGCGAGAACTTAAAAATCTTCAAACAATTGCTACAAAAATGAAGCAATATAAATTTCAGGGGCAATATACAGGAACAGATTATATTAAAACGCTGACAGAAAGTGGAGCCTTACCCGCCGATATGATCGCCGGACAGAACAAAGCAAAAAATGCATGGGGGGGAAATGTAACAATTCAAGCAACGACTGATAAATATGGCTACAAGATTACAAGTTCCAGCGTACCAAAAGCAAACTGTGTGGATCTCGTCAACAGCCTGCGCAGTTCATCTATGTTCACAAAAATTAAAGATCAGGCTCCTGCAAGCGTGGACCCTGTTACCGTGTGTAGCGCGGATAAAAATGACATAACTCTTGAAACCAACAGCTAATAATCTGAAACAAAGCGCCCAACAGGGCGCTTTTCGGAGTGCATACGCATGAAATGGTTATCACTTCCTACTGTGATTTTTCCGCTATTCTTCATCCTTCCAACTGAAGCTCGTGTCACAAACACATCGCTGGATAGCTGCTTTATTCAGGCCGGAAAACGCTACCAGATAGCCCCTGATCTTCTGAAAACTATAGCGCAACAGGAAAGTAGTCTTGTTGCCACAGCAATAAACCACAATAAAAACAAATCAGGAAAAGTTACCAGTACGGATTACGGGATCATGCAGATTAATTCATCGCATATTCCCGAATTAAAAAAGCTTGGCGTTATAAAAGACAAGGATGAACTGCTTAGAAATCCCTGCCTGAATATTCAGACTGGAGCCTGGATACTGGCCCGCCATTTTCAGCGATGCGGAGTTAACTGGGAATGTCTTGGCAGCTACAACGCCGGATTCAACAAAAATAACACAGTCCGGCGCATGATATATGCCCGCCAGATCCACAACCGATATTTCAGAAAATATTAATACTGAGGTGACTGTGTCTGAATTACTCCCAATGTGCATTATCCTTATTGTCCTTGCGGCTATTCTGTATCTTGCATACAGCGCTGCTACTGTATATTTATCAGAAGTTCATAATACATCCCCTTATAACACTGTAGTATTTATTTGTTGTTTTCTGTCTCTCCTGAGCGTCACCCTTAACGGAGTATATGGTGTAGACGCGACAGGATTATTATTCCTTTCAATTTTGATGGGATTATTAACTGTAATGACAGTGACCGATATCGCTGTCTGCCGCCTGCCCCGGATATTCACATTATCACTGATTATTCTGGGCACAGCGTTCAGGTTCAGCCAGGACTCGCTACCTCATGCCCTGCTCAATGCAACACTCTGGTTCTTCGCCATATACCTGTTACGACGCGCTTTTCAGGCAGTAAAAGGAACAGAAGCCCTCGGCCTTGGTGATGTCTTCCTGATCGCCGGAATCGCAATGTGGACACAGCCGCAACACACACCGCTGATAATCACAATCGCAGCCACCGGGGCATTTCTGTTTATTCTCTTTTTCTTCCGCTGCAAACGTAAACAGGAACTGCCATTTGCCCCATTTCTCTGCGCATCCTTGTATGCGTTTACCCTCTTTCCTGATTCCATTTTTCATACATCGGAGATATTCACGTGAAAAAATTCACAGACGATGACGATAAAGGCTTCGTCCTGCTTGAAATTCTGGCAGGGCTTATTGTCATTGGTATTGCCACGCCAATGATTTATTCAGAAATTGAAGACTGGATGAATGAGCAACTCTATCAAAGCACGGCACGACACGCAGATGAATATAATATTGCTTTAAGAAATTACATTGCAGATAAAGGTACATCCCTTTCAAGTGGAAAGATAACAACAACAGAACTTATTCAGAAAGGATATCTGAATAAAGGGTTTTCACTTTCTCCTTTTGGTCAAAGCTATATTACAGGGATAAGGAAAAATAATTTAACCGGACGACTGGAAATATTGACCTGTACCAGTGGAGGACAAAACATAAAAGAAGAAGGATTACGTCGTATTGCCAGCCAGATTAAAGGACTTGGTGGCTTCATGATTCAAAACAACGCAGTTACAGGGGTATTTGGTAGCTGGAGCGATCAAGCAACTAACTACCAAATAACCTGTAATAAAGGGCATATAGCTATGCTCATGGCTGGAAAAGATTTAGAAGAAAGTGATCGGTTGTACCGCTACAGTGTCCCCGGAAGACCAGATTTAAACCGAATGCATACAAACATTGATATGAATAACAACAATATCACCAACATCAATGACGCGAACGGTAAAACCGCAAAATTCAGTGGAGATATAACATCAAATCGCTGGTTACATCCAAACGGTGGCGGTTTCACCATGACTGACAACCAGTGGATACGCGCCGTCAATGACAAAGGGATCACCACCGATGGAGAAATCAAAGGGGGCAAAGTCAGCGGTGGAACGATCCGGTCTGACGGTCGTCTTTCCACAGGTGAGTATTTACAGCTGGAAAAAACAGCCGTAGCAAATACAAAGTGTTCACCAGATGGACTTGTAGCCCGCGACAGTACAGGGGCGATACTTTCGTGCCAATCCGGTGTGTGGGTTGGCTTTGAATCCTACCCAGTGGGAAGCCCTATCCCGTGGCCATCTGCCACTCCTCCACAAGGCTATCTATTGATGAACGGCCAGTCGTTTTCCTGTTCCCGGTATCCTCAGCTTGCCCGTGCTTATCCTGGCTGTAAATTGCCCGATCTGCGCGGTGTTTTTATCCGTGGCTGGGATAACGGGAAGGGACTTGATGGTGATCGGAACAGACAACTCCTGAGTTATCAGGCCGATCAATCAGGCGTCTATCACGAACGTGGCGGATGGCTGAAAGGGCATCATAGAGGTATGCCCTACTGGGCACAGGGGAGTACCACGGAAATGCGTCCCAAAAATATTGCATTCAACTACATTGTTAAAGCCAGCTAGGGACTCACATCTGATAGGCATAACTTGTCAGTAAACTCGATGCCCGACGCAAGCAAACCAGCAAAATCGCTCCCTATTTTGTTCCCTACCCGGCAACGGTCGAGAACAGAAACGGGCAAGTCGTTGTGACTCTGAGTGATTTCGACCTGGAAACAAGCGCAGCCACAAAAGAACAGGCCATATTTCATGCCAGCGTGTTGCTGCTACGAACACTGGCACAAGCCGCCCAGCGAGGAGAACGCGTCCCTACTCCTGGCGAACTTCCTACAAACATTGATGAACGGGTAATGATTTGTCCATTAACAAATTAGAGGATTCACTTATGATAGAACAACTACAAAATGATTTTTTATTCTGGATATTTATATACGCTCTAATGGTATGCTTACTTATCTGGAATGCTCATCTTATCCGAAGAATCAAATCTATCGAAAAAAACAAAACACATCCAGCACATGAATATACTGTATTAGACATTGAACAGCATATTCCAATAAACATATTGGGCAGTTAGCAACCAATTTCATGAAAAAAATGATGGTGCGCCTTTATTAATTGTGTTTCCAGAATATGACAATGGAGACGATGATGATAAAAATACTTGTTGTATCAAATAGTGGACAGGAAAGAATAATTAATCTGAATAATCCCACTATTGAAGCACTTTCAGATAATGACTTTGCAAAAGTCACAAAATCATTACGCACATCAAAAAACAGAATGGTATGTATTATCCAAGATGGTAATCGTATTCTCCGCTGGGACAGAAGTTATGTTTCTCATGCAAAAAATCACTGGCGGAAAGTTGCTCCTGACAGTTTTGAAATCTTAGGAACGATTGAAACTCTGCATTACCTGGGTAAACAAAACTAAATTGCCTAAGCCGACATATTTTTATTAAAGAGGTAAACATATGAGCAAAATCCGATTTGTAACTCCGCCATACCGACTTGTAACTCTAACATCCGACATTAACAATATTAAAGAAATTTATTCTGATGATGAGTTAAAACGTTTGCTGGAAGCTGTTAATCAGAATTGCCC
>ERZ773241.738-NODE-738-length-35669-cov-4.128405_pt1 | contig 35669 bp, 30 predicted proteins | sample MGYA00580989_ERZ773241 | MGnify/ENA primary metagenome ERZ773241 (study PRJEB29015, sample SAMEA2737804) | human gut metagenome | biome: human gut; feature: human-associated habitat; material: faeces | place: China | collected 2012 ... | reverse complement strand
GTATTCTTGTTGAACTGGCCGATGCGGATGTCGTTGACAAAACGGCTGCTGACCGCAATCTCGCGCTTGACCTTGGCAGAAAGCCAGGCTCCCTGGATGTCGACGATGACGCGGTCCGGATTCTTCAGCGTCATCGTCGTATAGCGGACCGGCTTGCTCGCATCGACGACGATGCGGATCTTGTCCGAGCCACTGTTGACGCGGACCGCCGTGATCTCCGCCATGCCGCTCACGCGCTCGCTGAAATCAGACGAGGCCGCCGAGACGCCTGCCATCGGCAATAGCATGACGGCGATGACAGATAACAAGAACAGTATGCGCTTCATAAGACCCCTCCAATTTCCATGTGCCTCACGCTTCCCGCGGTCAATCCAGATCATGCGTCGGCCGCCGCGCAGGCATTCTACGTTTTATTATCCACCGTAATCCTGAAAAAATCAAGAAAAGTTCTGCCGCCAGGAACAAAAAAGGAGCGATCACTCGCTCCTTTTTTGTTCAACATCAAGTGTCAAAGCATGTTCTGCAGGAAGGCCTTCGTGCGCTCCTCCTTCGGATGCGCGAAGAACGCCTCCGGCTCACCCTGCTCGACGATCGTACCATCTGCCATGAAGATGACCTGGCTGGCCGCCTCGCGCGCAAACGCCATCTCGTGCGTGACGACGATCATCGTCAGCCCCTCTTCCGCCAGACGGCGCATCACATCGAGCACCTCGCCGACCATCTGCGGGTCGAGCGCGCTCGTCGGCTCGTCAAACAGCAGCACTTCCGGCTGCATGGCCAGCGCACGCGCAATGGCAACGCGCTGCTTTTGTCCGCCGGACAGCTGCGACGGCCGGGCATTGATATACGGCGCCATGCCGACCTTTGTCAGGTATTCCATGGCGATCTCCTCTGCCTCCTTGCGGCTGCGCCTGAGCGCGGAGACCTGACCGGCGATGCAGTTGTTGAGCGCCGACATATTGTTAAAGAGATTGAAGCTCTGAAACACCATGCCGACCTTTGTGCGGTACTGCGTGAGGTTGAAGTCCTTGGCCGTGATGTCCTGCCCATGGTAGAGCACCTGACCGGAGCTCGGCGTCTCGAGCAGGTTGATGCAGCGCAGCATCGTGCTCTTGCCGGAGCCGGATGCGCCGATGATGCTCAGCACCTCGCCCTTTTTCACGCTGAGGTTGATGTCGCGCAGGACGGCATGGTCGCCGAACTGCTTTTGCAGATGTACCAGTTCGATCACATTGTCTGCCACGGCTCAGCCCTCCTTCGTGATGTGGATCTCGGCGTTGACGTCCGTCTGTGAGCCGAAAATCGTGTAGTTTTCGTTGCCGTCCAGCTTCCGCTCAACCCAGCGCAGCAGGCGCGTGACGGTGAACGTGAGGATGAAATACAGGATACAGACAACGAGATAGGTCTGGAACGTCTGGAAATTCTGGCGCTTGATGATACCGGCAAAGTAGTACAGCTCCGTCACGCCGATGACGTTCAGGACGGAGGTATCCTTGATGTTGATGACAAACTCGTTGCTGACAGACGGCAGGATATTGCGCATGACCTGCGGAATGATGACCTTGAACATGGTCTGCGCGTGCGTCATGCCGATGGACATCGCGCCCTCAAACTGGCCGCGGTCGATGGAGATGATGCCGCCGCGCACGATCTCGGCCATATAGGCGCCGGTGTTGATGGACACGATCAGGATGCCTGACGGGATCAGCGGCAGCGTGTCGCCGCCGGTCGCGAAGGCATAGCCCCAGTAGATGACCATCGACTGCACCATCATCGGCGTGCCGCGGAAGATCTCGACGTAGATCGCAATGATCGCATTGAGCAGCTTGTGCAGCGCGCGCAGGACCGGATTCTTGGACATCGGTGCCGTGCGCACGACGCCTGTCAGCAGACCGAGCGCAAGGCCCGCCGCTGTACTCGTCAGCGCAATGAGCAGCGTGTTGCCGACGCCGGTCAAAAGCTGCGGATAATACTTGATGAAGATATTGAGGACATCGTTTAAGAAGCTCATAGTTACTCCGTTTTTCCGTTATGACGGGCGGCAGGCACCGTGCACGCGCATGGTGTCTGCCGCCTGCGTCGAGGTTTTCTTACTTGCGGATGATGACCACGAGGTTGGATTCGTAGTAGGTATCGGTGAAGTCAAGCTGCTCCGAGCGCTCAGCCGTCGGGCTCATGCCGGCGACGATCGCATCAATGGCGCCGGAGTTGACAGCCGGAATGAGGGAGTCCCACTCCATGGCGTAGATCTCGAGCTTCAGGCCCAGACGGTTTGCAACATACTGAGCGATCTGCACGTCGTAGCCGTTGGCATAGAGGCCGCTCTGGCCTTCGCTGCTGATGGGCACGGCGCCGAGGGAAGTGCCTTCGGTATCGGTCCAGTTATAGGGCTCGTAGGCGCACTCCATGCCGATCTTGAGCGTGCCAGTCGTGGTGGCCGGAGCGTCACAGTGGACGGCGAACTCCGTCACGGTGCCGCCGGAGGCAAGCGTCACGATCTGCTCCATGAGCTCGGAGCGCTGCTCATCCGTGATCTCGGCGAGGACGGTGTTGATCTGGTCGCGCAGGGTGTTGCCCTTCTTCAGGCCGATGGCAATGCCGACATCCGCGGCCGTTGCGGTAAAGCCCGTGTCGTTATTCTTGAACGGCAGGTAGGTCAGATCATCGTTCGAGGCGCAGACGGAAAACGCCGTCGGCTCTTCGGCAACGTAGCCGTCGATCGCGCCGCTCTTGAGCGCGGTCAGAAGGTCGGAGAATTCAGGATAGGTGCTCGCCTGAACGTTCGGGATCTGCTCGAGCGCATCGGCGTGGAAGGTGCCCGTCTGCGCGGCGATCTTCGCGCCGGCAAGGTCTGCGATGGACTTGGCATTGCGCACGTCCACGGAGGCGGTGCCACCGTTATCCTTGCTGCTGCCGCAGCCGGTGAAGCACGCCACACAGAACATGACGGCCAGGAGGATGGATACAATTCTTCTCATGTTTGCTTGCATTTTTTCTGCATCTCCTTAAAAGTGATTCAAAAAAACAGGAGCCTGCGACCCGAAATGGTATCGCAGGCTCTCTTGCAAGGAAACAAACGTAAGAAAACCCTTGATAGTGCTCCACATACGAGGTATGTGACAGTCCTGCGCCTATTGAGCGCAAGCCCAGCAAGTCCGCAGCGGCAACCGCAAGACAGCTTCGGCGGAGCAGCCTTTCTCCCGCAAACGCTTGCCGGCGTATATCACGGGGTACTCATCAGATCCGCAACCTCTATCAGGTACTGCAATCTTCTATTTTTTATGGCGTAATCTTAATGCATATCTCGTGGGTTGTCAAGCCTTTTTGCATTTTTTAGGCTTTTGACGAAAAAACATGCATAAATTTGCCCGCTTTTGTCTGCATTGCATCATGCTTCTATCTGCAGCGCCATTTCCGCCGCTTCCGTACCCAGAGAAGCATCGGAAATGTTCCAATGTATCAAATACGAGGACAAGCGTGAGGTCTTCGGCTTAAAGATACATAGCTTTTCGACACTCGACAGAATTAAAAAATACGACGACTCTGACAACGAGAAAAATGCCGAAAAGCCTTATTCTATCAAGGTTGGCGAAACAAAGAGGACGATAAATCTGTACGCCATCGCTACTACGAAATTTCAAATTGCGGTCTAAATCAATGCTAAACCGTGTGCGCCCTTTGTGGACAAGCAAGTGCCTGTAACCACACCATTTTATAATTTGAATGGTGTGGTTTGCTACACATTTGACTTGGCAATACGAGCTAAATATAATGAGCTAAAACAACCTAACGAGATGTTTTTACGGCACAATTTGGTGCAGAGGTAAGAGTATGGTTTCAATAAAAGACAGGAAAATTCTTAGGCAGATGTTCTCGCATTATGATTATGTAATGACCACGGCTCAGTTGAGCAAAGAAAAACTATATTACAGGGATATTCAAAGAATGTTGGGAGCTGGCTTGATAGAAAAAGTCAAGCGTGGCTACTATCATTGGACTATGGGGTCTGGCAAAGGCGATGTGGTGATAATCAGCCGTTTATTCCCCGATGGTATTCTATGTATGGAAACAGCTTTATTCTATTATGGGTACAGCGATAGAAATCCTGCGGAGTGGAACATTGCTATTGATAAAAACACTTCCAGACAACGCACGAGAATAGATTACCCATCTGTAAAGGCTTATCGGATAGAGCCAACCATCCTCTCTATCGGAGCAACCAGAGGAGAAATAAATTTTACCGATGTTCGCATTTATGACCGTGACCGTACCATCTGCGATGTTTTGCGTAATATGAACAAGATGGACAAGGAACTCTTCAACAAAGCAATTCAAGGCTATCTGCAATATATCTCAAATCTGTTTGTACCTTTGAGGACTTCGGCTTTTTTTCATATAATGAAGCCATAAAGGAGGTCGAGATGATGAGAAAATCAATACTTGCAACGCTTCTTGTGCTGATAATGCTGCTTTGTGGCTGCTCCGATGTTTCAACAGCCCCCACACAGAATGACGAAACTGAGCTTGTGTCGGAAACCGAAGCTGCTGCCGAAGCCGAAAGCACCAAGAGCATTTATTCCTCGGAGAGTAATGAGAGCAAAGTTCCAGAAGCGGTTGCGGCGCTTGAAACTGCCGCAGAGGTAACGGAGCGTGAGCCTGTTCAGAGCGAAACGGTAAAGCAAACCGAGCCTGTCAAGCAGAGTGAAGCAGAAACACCTGCAACGAAATCCTCTACGGAAAATAATAATCCGCCGCCTGTGGAAACACCGACGCAAACCGCTTCCGAAAACACAAAGACAGCCTATGATTTTGAGTTCGATATGGAAGCGATAAAGGCGGATTGTATCGGTGTCGGTCAGTCAATGGGGCTTCGTTTGGATACCTCTCTCACTCCGAGCAATGCAAGCTGGTGGAATCCCGTGACGGCATCACGGAGCAATCAAGGCGAAGCCTTAAAGCAGAGCCTTGAAAGCTATATCAAGTTTCATACCGCTGAAAATCTCAGCGCATACGGAATTGATGAAATCTCAGATTTTAATATCTGCTGCGAAGCAAAAGGAAACGGCGAATATCTGGTTTACTTCCTTTTTGCATAAGCGGCAGCAAGGCTTATGGCTTGGAGCTGATGATGGCTCTTTTCAATATCGTACAGGGTCTTATTTCAACCATTATGAACGCCGCAGGCTTCGGAACGGCACAGCAGACGGTATTGCCGTCTGAAATCGTGACCGCTGTTGAGGACTGCGGCTTTTTCGAGAGTATCCCGCTATGGGCGGTCACGCTGATAGGCGGTCTGTTCATTACGGTACTGTCGTTCATTATGATAATGTCGGTATACGGCAGATTTTTTAAGCTGTACCTTTATACCGCCATTGCCCCTGTTCCGCTTTCCACTTTTGCGGGAGAGCCGAGCCAGAGCGTCGGCAAGAGCTTTATCAAGAGCTATGCCGCCGTGTGTCTGGAGGGTGCAATCATTGTGCTTGCCTGTATCATCTTTTCGCTCTTTGCAGCTTCGCCCCCTGCGGTTGACCCTAATGCTGCGTCGGTGTCTATGGTATGGAGCTATATCGGAGAGCTTGTATTTAATATGCTCGTCTTGGTCGGTGCGGTCAAAATGTCTGACCGTGTTGTAAGAGAAATGACAACCAAGTTCGGAGAGGTATAAAATGCAGAAATTGCGGTGTTCGTGTCGTATCGTGAGAGGTTAGAGAAAATAATCGTGTTAATTAGTGCGAAAATTCAAGGAAATTTCATTGATTTTTACGCGAATATCTGCTATACTATGGTCAGTACCTTTAAGGAGGACTGCTTATGTATAGAAAGATTATGGGCTTCTTGGAAGCGTGGAAAGAAAGCGAACACCGCAAGCCCCTTATTTTACAGGGCGCAAGACAGGTCGGAAAGACCTATTCCATTCTGGAGTTTGGGCGCACCCATTACGAAAATGTGGCATACTTCAACTTTGAAACCAATCCAAAGCTGAACGAAACCTTTGAGGAAAACATCAGCCCCGATTATCTGATACCGATTTTATCCCATATTGCAGGTCAGACCATCGTAAAAGAAAAGACGCTGATGGTATTCGATGAGGTACAGCTCTGCGAAAGGGCTTTGACTTCGCTCAAATACTTTTGCGAGAACGCTCCAGATTATCACATCATTGTCGCAGGCAGCTTGCTCGGCGTTGCGGTCAACAGGGCGAAATTCTCTTTCCCCGTAGGAAAGGTCGATATGAAAACGCTTTATCCTATGGATATGGAAGAATTTATGATGGCGCTCGGTGAGGACGATTTGGTAAAGCAGATTAAAAAGTGCTTCCAAACCGATACGCCGCTTCCGTCTGCCTTGCACGATGCCGCAATGCAGCTCTACCGTCAGTATCTTGTGGTCGGCGGAATGCCAGAGTGCGTGATGCAGTTTGCCGGAACGAAGGATTATATCCTTGTTCGCCATACGCAGGACACGATACTTGCAAGCTATCTCAACGATATGAGCAAGTATAACAACTTGAATGAAATCAAGAAAACCAGACTTGCCTACGACAATATAACCGTTCAGCTTTCCAAGAAGAATACCCGTTTCCAATATAAGCTGATTAAGAAAGGCGGACGGGCTTCCGAATTTGAAAATGCGATTGAATGGCTTTGCCTGTCCGGTATCGTGTCACAGGTCTACAAAGTCGAGCAAATCAAAAAGCCTCTTGAAAACTACCGTGATATTGATGCGTTCAAGATTTATGTATCCGACTTAGGATTGCTTTGCGCCAAGAAAGACCTGGCCGCCAATGACATTCTCTATATGGTCGAGGAAATCAACTATTTCGAGGGCGGTATGACGGAGAACTATGTCAATGTGCAGCTCTCCATTAACGGCTACCACACCTACTATTGGAAGTCCGAGCGTGGGGCCGAAATTGATTTTATCATTCAGCGTGACGGACAGCTCATTCCCATTGAGGTCAAATCTGCCGACAACACCAGAGCCAAGAGCTTAAAGGTCTATATGGACACCTACAAGCCCGCTTATGCTATCAAGCTCTCTGCCAAAAACTTCGGCTTTGAGGACAATAAAAAAATCATTCCTCTCTATGCCGCTTTTTGTATCTGAAATCAATTTTGCGGCCGTAACGCTCACAGAAAATGTGGGCGTTATTTTTTGCTCCCCAAACAGAATAAGAAGGATAACGCTTGTGAAATACACGAAAATCATTTGTATAAGCACATTCGCTTTCCTACAGGCAAAACATCGCATCCCTACGCCCCTGCGCGCCGTTTTCTCCGTTCTCTGCGCTTTTCCATCGAAAGAGGTGCAAATATCGTTTTTCTCCCAATAAATCCGATGACTCTTGTCATATAAATTCCGGTGATGCTTCCCGCCGTATCGATCGCCACATCCCGAAGCGCCGGCGAGCGTCCTGCCACAAACATCTGATGATACTCATCCAGACCGGCAAATCCGGCACAGAACAGTCCGGCAGCGAGCACGAGCCAAAAGCCCCGCAGCCGATAAACATACAAGGGAAGAGAAAGTGTCAGCCCCAGCAAAAGATATTCGCAAAAATGTGCCATCTTCCTTACGAGAAAATGGATCTCATCTGCATACACTCCCACCTGCGCGGTATCGAGATTGCCGGAGGTCAGCTTTCCCAGCAGGAGTACCACCTTTTCACTGACCAGCATACTCAGCTGTCCGGATTCGTCCGCCGTCTGGGCGGAAAAGGAAAAGATCATATACATCACGCACAGCGCCGGTACAAAGGATAAGGGCTTTAATAAAAAACGAAACATCTTCTTTATGGTCAACCAGAAATATTTCATGTTCACTCCATTCTGCAGATCACAGACAGCTTATCGTATCCTTTAGGGAGCCTTTGCTCCGAGCTTACCGCCTGTCCTTTTTGTGCCTGCCTTTTGTCCGTTTAATATAGTCTATATTTCCATTTCTTGCAAGAAAGAAACCCTTAATTTTTTATGAACAGCTCAAACGGTACGAGTGAACTGTAACAGAAAAACCTAATTTGTGAAGTTTTTTCAAATTAAGTGTTGACTTCTGTCCGATTATGCTGTATCATATCATTTGTCCGGTTGAGAAATACGGCACATCGGGGTGTGGCTCAGGTGGTAGAGCGCTTCGTTAGGGACGAAGAGGCCGCAAGTTCAAGTCTTGTCACTCCGATTATCAGAAAGAACCTTGAGAGATCGAGGTTCTTTTTTTCATGCCAATAGAATGTTCGCATGGCGTGCATTCTATTATTCATGACAATAGAATGCTCACATGGGGTGCATTCTATTGTATTTTCCTGAAATCCTCAAAACATTCTGATGCAAAAAGCATCCGCAGAGATCAGCGGCCCTGACAGCCTGTCGCCGCTGATTTCTGCGGATGCTTCTTTTTTCCATCTCTCTGCCTCTTCATCCAACCAGGCTGCACCGGACCGTCACACGCTTTCTTCCTCCATAGGTACAGGTAAACAGCGTCAGATCCCAGTCACCGGACAGCATCTCGTCTACTGCATAGGGATTTAAGGTTTCTACCTTTTCTACCTCATATTCGTATACGTCGCCCGAAACCGCTGTAAACTTCACCGTTGCACCCTCCGGCAAAAGTCCGATATTGCCAAAATGCCGTTTATAATTATGAGCGGCAATAATCAGGGAATTTTCCTCTGCACTTCCGGTGTAGCGGCAGGGTGCTTTTTTCAAGGACGGATAGCTCCAGGGATCCGCCACCGGCAGCGTAAGCTGCAGGGACGGAATTTCCAGCTCGCCAATCCAGCAAAGCCCGTCTGCCTCCACAAAGGTCATCCCGCTGTTCTCATCCACAGGAAGCGCCTCCGACTCCTGCTCCACAACAGTCAGCTCTTCTTCATAGGCCTCTAAGGACGCCTCCACCGCAGCTTCGGCACGGCTGCTATCCCAGATATTATACGCGGAGATCCCCACTGCTCCTGCTGCCAGAAGGATCCCCAGCCCCATCAGAGCCCTGGAACAGTCTTTTTTTTTTCGACCGATCCACCATCCAAGAAACAGCAATCCTGCTCCTACTGTGGAAAGTGCCAGGATCGGCCAGCGCAGCTGTCCTGTCTGAGGCAGCTTCTCCGGTGCTTTCTGCTCCGGAGTGATTCCCGGTGTAACGATGGTCTCTGTCTTTTTCGGCGTTTTTTTTACCTCCGGCGTAGTGGGCTCCTCGGATTCTTCCGGCGGATATACCGGATCCGGAATCCTTTCGGCCTTGGGATTCACCGACATGTCATATAGCAGCTGGGCGTTCAGATTCGTCGGGATTGAAATCAGAGACGGATCGGTTCTGTATTTCTGCATCTGACCCGGAACCAGCAGATACAGACCGGTCTGCAGCCCTGTCCAGCTGAGCTTTCCGTTTGCATCAGTCTTTTTCGTATCCCCGGAAATGTGATTTGCTCTCTGATACTCCAAAAGTGCTGCCGAAGCCTCCTTAGACTGCTGTGCCGTCAGGTTTTTCAGCTGCACGTTACTGCCCTCAAAGCCCCCTGTCAGCTCCAGCACCGTATATCCTCCCCGATCAACCATTGCTGCAACCTGATACAGAGTAAACTCTGCATTTGCAACGGGTTCGTCCTGCATGGTGTCAAAGAGAATTTCGATGGAGCCCTTTTTGTCCGTATCCACGTCCTGCATAAAATTGGACGAGCTGCTCTGACTCTGCTGTGCACAGACATCCTGCTTCCAGCCACTGCAAAGGGTCAGCACCATGGCCAGCGCAAACAGCCAGCCCTTTACTCCCTGTCTGATCCGGATTTTTCTTCCTTTCATTTTCTTCCTCACTTTCTGCTGCAGCTGCAGCATCTCCAATCTATTGCACCCGCTCTCCATGAATCAAAAGACGATGGGAATTGACTCCATAAGGCGTACAGGTAACCAGTGTGACCTGATCCTTTCCGGACTCTACTGTCAAATCGTTTAACTCCTCCGGAAGCACCACCTCTGTCTGAGTCACCTCATAAACCAGCACACGATCCAGCACCGTGATCTGAAAGGTATCTCCTGCCTCCAGCTGATCCAGATCGGTAAAAAGCTTTGCCGAGGGAAGCCCCCGATGACCAAAGAGAACCGCATGGGTCGTTTCTCCGCCAACCGGCAGGGAGGTTCCCTCCAGATGACCGACTCCGTCTTCCAGCGCCTCTTCCGATACTCCGTGATAAATGGGAAGCTTCAGCTTTATTTTTTCGATTTCCAGATATCCCATCACACCGCTGTCCTCTGCCAAAAGCAGCTCCTCATAGGATTTTCCGTCAATCAAAAGTGCCTCCTTTTCCGCCTCTCCCAGCATATCGAAGCTGATGCCAAGCTCTGCCAGCTTTTGATTATACCGGTCGGCTTCTGCCAGCAGGGCAGCCCGCCTTTCCTGCTCCATCTGCGCCTGTGCTTCCTGATAGGCTGCGATCTGCCTGCGCTGTTTTGCCTGTTCCATCCAGTTGCTGACGGAGGGATATAACAGGACACCCAGCCCTGCCAGACCAAGAAGGATGGCAAGGACTGTCAAAATTTTTCGTTTCATGCACTTCTCCCTTCCGCTTTACCAAAAACAAAAGATCAGGCTTCCCGCCAGACGCTTTGCCGGCGACAACTCCTTTGATACAGCTTCTGCAAGCTTTTCATAGCAATCCAGTACAAACAGACACTCTTTTTTGGTCAGCTTCTGATCACTATAGCAGGCCTTCAGCACAATATTTGCCAGCTTCTGCCCTGTCTTTTCCGAAAAAAACGGATAGTTCTTTCCAAGCTGCTTTGCAAAACCCTCTTTCTGACAGCTGCATACACTTTTTTTGTTGAATTTCTGCAGAGCGGCAAAGCTTCGATAAATCCTTTGGATCTGCTCTCCCAGCGTTTCTCCTTTTCTGCCTCTTCTCCGTCGTTTACAGAGGATATGCCTCCGGATGACTGCTGCGATCCCACAGGCAGCTATCGTCAAAGCCACCGCCGCCAGTGCTTTTTTCACCACCCGGAATATTCTGCTGCCGATCCCGGGGGTCTCAGCCTCTGGCGTGTCCTCCTGATAAAAGGCTTCCCCCGGGGTGTCCGGGCTGTCCGGGCTGTCTGCTTCCTTCTGACCTGAGGCTCCATCGCTTTCTGTTACCAGGGCGGCAAAGCCCGGTGTCGCCTCCACTACGGTCCATCCGATTCCTTCCCGGTAGACCTCTGCCCAGGCATGGGCGTTATCATCTTCCAAAACAGCCTGATAGCTGCCGTCCTCCTGTCCCTTAAAGAGACTTGCCGGCGCTGCATAGCCCACCACATATCGTGCCGGCATCCCGCAGGCACGCAGCAGCATGGTGGCCGCCGCTGCAAAATGAACAGAATTTCCTTCTTTGGATTCCTTTAAAAACCATTCTACAAAGTCCTTCCCCTCGGGCACAGCCTCCGGTTCCCGGACAAATTCATAATTTCCTGCCAGCTCAGAAACCACTGCGGTTTTGATCTTTTCCCAGTTTTTTTCTGCTTCCTTTGGATCTGCACTTTCCTTTGTTTCCAGCTCCAGGTCAAATTTCTCCTGCAAATAACTGAGATTTTCCGGCAGGCTGCTGCAATGTGCCTGCACATAGGCGGCATAGGCGCTTTCCGCCTGATCCAGAGTGCTTTCCTGCTGCTTTGTTTCGTTCCAGTCCTCTAAGACCTCCTCCAGCTGCTTTCTGGGATAACAGGAAAAAATATCCTGCTGGACGCTCTGACCTGCCAGTGCGCCGTCACCTCCCAGCACCTGATAATAATCGTTTAAAAATGCTCCATAGGGAACATAGGTATAATTCGGGTTTGCCGCCAGATTTTCCACCTGCAGGGTCACAGCAGAGGAGGCTGCATTTGCCGAAAGCTCCGGCTTTGCATCGTCTCCCTCTCCGGTAAACACCACGTTTTCCGCATAATAGGTTCGCAGAAAGGGCAGATTTTCCACCCCAAGGGATACATTTCCATCCAGCTTCCACAAGGATGCTGCCTGCACAAAGCTCTCCCCGTCTGCCTCCTCAAAGGCTGTCCCGGTGTAATCCGTGCCGATAAAGCCCTTTAAATACACTGTCTCCGAGGGTTTTTCCGAAACCGTAACCTTCAGGGCCTGTACCTTTCCAAAATAAAAGCCATCCTGATCTGTCAGTGTGCCATCCGATACCCCTCCGCCGACTCCCTCAACGGAAAGCTTCAGCCTCCCTCCGGAAACCGCCGGAAGCAGCTGCCAGACTGCCTGCAGCACACCGTTTTGTGTCTTCATCCCTGCCTCCTGTGCCTGGAGCAGGGTATTGGTCAGGGGCCGCACCAGCACAAACGCCAACAGCGACAGCACTACAGCCTGCAAAAGCAACCAGACATTGACACTGCTTTTCATCTGCTCTGTCATCTGCCTTGCTTGACGGGCACTGTCCTGATCCCTTTGATCCGCCCGGCTGACGGCGGCGGCACTGAGCATTCCAAGAGTTCCCAACAGGATCAGAAAAAAGCTGAAAAAGGAGGGTATCCCTCCGGCAATTCCGATTCCTGCCAGCACCGGAAATTCTCCTGCCAGAACCACTGCCGGATTGGTCCGGTAACAGATCCCGGCAGATAACAGCCCCGCCAGCAAAAACAGGATAAACCCGAAAAATACCGTCATCTGCATCGCAGATGCCGACGCCTGATACAGGGCAAGGGTACCGTCATAGGCCTCATTTAACCGGCTGCGTACTCCGTTTACAGCAGACATATACCCGGCGATCACATCCTTTTGCAGCAGCAGCAGGAAAAGGCTTACGCCGATCAGGGTTCCCAAAATTGCAAGGAGCCGATACACCCCTTCCAGGGGCAGTCTGGAAAACCCGATCCAGAACAGCACCGAGACAATCAGAAGCATCCAAAAAACAGGGACCAAATATCGGATTCCAAAGCCACTGAGAAATGCGCTGCAAAGGCCACCGGTGAGGCAGAGCAGACAGATCAGCATACCAGCCAGCCGCCACAGCTTTTTGACCAGCATACCGCCGGGTTCTTCTTCCTGTAGAATCCGACAGGTAATCCTGCCTACCGCTTCTTTATCCAGCTGTCCCGGCTCCTGCCCTTTCTTCATTGCCTCTCACCTGCCTGACTGTTCCTTCTGCATCTATTTTCCAGAGCTGCCCGCCGGCTACCGGCTCTGTTACACCGCTGCCTCTGCCCTTTTCCAAAAGATCCTCTGCCGGATACTTATTTTTCCCGGCAGCTTGCTTTTGACTCTGCTTTCCCTTCTGCTCCAGCTCCTCTTTTGTGGCTGTAAAACAAAGCCGTTTGAGAAAGACCCACAGCTCCGGGGCTTTGGAAATCTGCATCCTGCACAGCTGCTCCTGCTCCTGCCAGAATACTTCATATTCCTGTTCTGCCGCCAAAAGCCTCCAGCAAAAATCCGCTGTCTGCTCCAACAGCCGTTCCAATTTACAATGATCCCACTTTTCCTGAGGCGGATGATACAGATCCACCTGCAGCAAAAGCACCTCCCGCTTTGGCAGGCTGAATTCCCGCACCAGCATTTCTCCGGTCTTTGCAGTCAGCTTCCAATGCACTCTCTGCAGCGGATCTCCATCCCGATAGGCACGGACCTCGAATACCTCCGAGCCATCGTCCCCGCCTTTTTTTTGGGAATGCTGATCCGAATCCCCGCCGGAGGCAAGCTGTGCCGGCGGGATCCATTCCTCCGCCTGATGTACCAGGGGCACGGACAACACCTGCACTTTTTTATCTGTGGTCAAAAGCTTCTTTGACCATAACCGAAACCAGTCCCGCACGGATGCCGACTGGATCCAGAACTCATAGACACCGGAATACCTCACCGGAATGCAAAATTCCAGCACACCGGTCCGTTTTCCACCTGCCATTCCCATGCTTTCCACAGTGCCCGTGCTGTTATCCAGAAGATCCCGCCAGCCGACGGTAACCGCCACACAGGACGCCGGAAGCAGGGAGGTATTTTTCAGCTTTACCCGAAGGACAATGGGCTCTTTTTTCCCCACCGTCTCTTCTGCAGGCTCCGGCACAATCTCTACCTTTCCAGCCAGGATCTGAACCAGAATCCACATGGAAAGCGCCAACAGCAGTTCAAAGCCCAGCAAAAACGGAGCAAAGCCCTCGGGAGCAGCTACGCCCCAGATAGCAGTCAGAACGACCGCTCCTATATAAATTGCTTTTTCCTTCAAGGCTTCACCCTTTCTCCGGAGCAGGCGCCGGGGTCTCCTTTAAGATCCGCTCCAGCACAGCTGCTGCACGGACTCTATCCATTCCGGAGCTTGATACAGGCTGTACCCTGTGGGCCGCAACATCCTGAAATTCTGCCGCAACATCCGCCGGAATCACAAAGCTGCGGCCTTTCCGATAGGCTCTCGCCTGAGCCATTTTCAAAAGCGCCAAAGAGCCTCTGGGACTCAGCCCAAGCTCCAGTGCGTCATTGTTTCTGGTGGCCTGAGCCAGACGCACGATATAGTCATATACCTGATCGTGTACAAACACTTCTTCGACTTCTTTTTTCATTTCCATCAGCTCCTGACTGCTGATGACGGGACGTACATCTTCCAGCCCGTTTCCGCTCCGGCGGCTTTTTAAAATATCCATTTCCTCTGCGGCATCGGGATATCCGATCCCAAAGCAGATCAGGAACCGGTCCAGCTGGGATTGGGGCAACAGCTGGGTTCCGGCAGAACCGACAGGGTTCTGGGTAGCAATGACCAGAAAGGGAGACGGTACCGGTCTGGTCACGCCGTCTACGGTTACGCTGCCCTCCTCCATTACCTCCAGAAGCGCCGCCTGGGTCTTGGGGGAGGTACGGTTGATCTCATCCGCCAGAAGAATATTGCACATGACTGCGCCGGGACGGTAAAAGAAGCCATCCTTTTCTCTATTATATACGGTAAAGCCTGTAATATCAGCCGGTAAAACATCCGGTGTAAACTGCACTCTGTTCTGCGCCACATTCATTGCCTTGGCAAAGGCCAGCGCCAGGGTTGTTTTTCCCACTCCCGGGACATCCTCCACCAGCACATGTCCGCCGGCAAGAATGGCTGTCATGAGCTTTTCCACGCACTCTGTTTTTCCGATAAATGCTTTTTTTACTTCTTCAATTACTTTCTGCGCCTTGTTTTGTTGCATGACCGACTGCTCCTTTTGCCTTTCTTTCGTTTTTCCCGGACATCTCCGTAGCTTCTTTGCCGTTTCACGATCAACAGGAAGATGGAGCCCTCCACTCCTGCCACGATCAGCAGGGATACAACCAGCCACGGCCATACATCCACGATCCGCTTCGTGATGGTCTGGGACTGTACTTCATGCACTGCATTCTGTTCTGCCAGCTCCTCCGGCGGGATGTACTCGGTCCGCTCACCACGAACCAGCAGCCGGTGGGTTTTGATGGCATAGGGCGTGCAGGTAACAAGGGTACAGTAATCCTTTCCTTCCACGATCCCGATGTCCTGGGTTTCCTCCGGAAGCACAACCTTGATCTGGTCTACCTTGTAAGCAAGCACCTCATCCAATACATGGAGATAGAACACATCGCCCTCCTCCATCTTGTCCAGATCCGTGAACAAAACCGCACTGGGCAGTCCACGATGACCGGTCAGAACGGAATGGGTGCTTGTACCGCCGATCGGATAGGAGGACTCCGCCAGATGACCGACGCCCTTCTGCAACACATCTTCACCGGTTCCACTGTATATAGGAAGATATACGTCAATTTTCGGAATTTCGATAAAGCCAATGCTCTCGCCCACATCCACCAGATCGAGGTAGCTGATTCCATCCTCTCCCTGCATGGCACTGGCTTCCACTGCTGCATTGAGCTGTTCATTATATTTACGGACCGCTTCCTTGGCAGCGTCAATCTGTTCCTGATCCATCTCTGCAACCTGCTCATCATAGGCGGCGATCGCCTGACTTGCATGGGACTGGGCGATCAGGTTGCTGACGAAGGGATACAGAGTCAGACACAGGCCCGAAAAAAACAATATCGCGATAAACCATGCTCTTTTTTTATCCATGACAGTAACCTCCGGACATTTTATAAGGAAAGGCACAGATCAAAGGCCTGCGGCAGCCGCCGCTTTTGCATTTTCTCTGCGCCGTTTTTTCGTGGACATCCAAGGGCACGGGAGAGCGCCCGGATGTCCTTTTCAGGAAGGGAACGGGAAAACACAACGCGGAAAAGAAAATCCCAAATTTTTCTTTCCCGATTACCGCAGCCGCAGCCGGTTTCTAAGACCGACGGCGATCACCGCAGTATCGCTCCTTTCAGGGGGAAAGGGGGTTCTGAAGGAGCGATGCACAGGGCGGGACGTGACCCCCGTCCTGTGCCGGTATCTGTTCTCGCGCACACGAAACGCGATGCAGACCCGTTGCTGATAAAATTGCAGCTGTACTTCACAATAGCTTCGCAGTATACATAGAAGAGATAACAAAAGAGTTATCTGTCTGAATTACTCTGCTTTTTTCTTCTTGCCGGTGATCAGCAGGATCACTGCTGCTGCCATCATGGCAATACCAGCGAAGGTAAATACGAAGGTACCGATACCACCGGTGGTGGGAAGGGTGAAGCCTTTGCTGTTCTTGACAACGGTTGTGAATACACCAGCGTCTGTCGTTCCATTCGTTATAGTAGTTGTTGTCGTTGTTTTTCCATCCTTTGTTTCAGTTTTCGTAGTTGATGTTAAGCTATATGACGTCTCAATTTTAACTTCAACTGGTGCTTTTAACAGGTTATAGCCATCCTTTGTCTTTGTCTCAACAAGATAATAAGTACCTTTAGCAAGACCGGATACAAAGATTTCACCATTGTCATCTGTCATTAAAGCGGCGGATTTGTTTACTTTTTCAAATCTTCCAGTTAATCCTTTTACAGGATTCTCTAATCCAGTGGTGTCACTATCTTTCAATTTTCTGTAGAGATCAAAGGTTACTCCCTGCAACTTCTTCGTATTATCAGTTGCATCTACTTTTTCTACAGCAATCTTAAATGTATAAATAATTATCTCATCTGTGATTTCGTCTGTTCCAGGAGTCCCAGTCTCAGTATCCGGGAGAATTTTATTGGAGTATTCCAATTTAATTTTGTTGTCATTACGATCAGCACCACCAGCTCCTACAACTGCACCTTTATCTAATGTCATATTAAAGGCGATGTAGATTTTGCTTCCTGCATAGGATGCAAGGTCAGCGGGAGTAAATACGATTTTCCAGCCGTTGCTAGCAGTATCAACAGTATACTTCCCACTCAAAATGTTTGTAGTACAAGTCTCTTCCGAGTAAATCCCTAATGAACCATTTACATATGTCTGATGTGTAGGTGTATCCGTTAAGATAAAGGTTTTCAGCTCTGCAATATTCTCTGGAATGTCTACTGTTACTCTGTAAGGAATTGTATCACCAACATTGTAGTCCGAATTATTTTTCCAATCGCCACTCGTTCTGTCTTTTACTTCCTTTTTTACATCAGGTTTGTAGTTTGTAACCGAAATCGGCTCTTGGGTTGTATCCACGTATTTATCGTTTATAAGAATAGAGCCTGCTGTATATTCATTTCCATCTGAATCTGTCCCCTTTTCTTTAGCTACTGTAAATTTATATTCCGTCTTCAGATCTGCAATATAACCTGTATTGTCAGGAACTTTTACCTCTACAAATCTGTAGTCTCCAGGTGCCAAATCTTCAACAGTGATTTTTCCATCTGTTCCTGTTGTTAAAATTCCACTTAATCCAATATCTACACCTTTATTATTTTTAGTAACCTGTGTCCATGTTGTACCATCAGCGCTCTTTACTTCCAGCTTAAACTGAACACCCTCTAATTTCGTTGGAGTTTTTGAGCCAATTTGTCCCTTTTTCTGCAAGGTAACTCCACCGTATGTACTTTTATTTTTCGGATACACATGTACATCATACAGCCAATCATCTTCATCTGCATTTGTCATAGGAATAGACACCAGAAAATCTCCTACTTTTCCTGTAATCTGGGCAGGAGCGTCTGTTTCCTGAACCAAATATAAACCCAAAGATAAGTTATTGAATTTTGCTTCTCCGTTTTCATCAGTAATCTGTACTATAGGGGTGCCGATCGAAGTCATTGTTTTTGCTTGTTCTACCGTCGGAAATGCTTTTGCATCTGTCCCATAATAATCATTTAATTCTGCAATTTTAGTGATTTTAAATGTTACACCAGCTAACGGCTCCGCGCCTGTCGGAGGAGTTTGATTATCTGCACCAGTTCCTGTTGCCCCATCTGTTCCATTGTATTCATACTTATGAATCGTAATCGAACCTGTTTTATTCACATCAAAATCAATCGTCGGCATTTTTTCCGTCGTGCCAGTCGTGGGGCCAGCCGCAAATGCCGTCATTGTCATCATCGACAATGTCATTCCCAGGGTCAGAAGCCCTGTCAGAAGCTTTTTCATTCTCTTCATTATTTCCATTCTCCTTTTTTTATCCGGCTGTCCTTTTGTGTTTGGGACAGCCGAATTATTTTTACTTCTCCTGCTTTGTACGTTTGCTCCGTACTTTGTTTCTAAGGTTTTCTCCTTACGCAGTTGCCGGACATAAGCCCCTGCTCCAACAGCCTGTGTTTCATACCTCCGGGGGTATTATCTCTTCTTCCGAAGCTTATCGTCCCCCTTTCTGCATCGCAGCGTGAAGTATGTACCCATAAGGATCGCCTGCGCCATCAGCGCAATGCCTCCCAAAGTAACCAATCCAAACCCTGATCCTCCTGTTGCAGGAAGGATCAGCTGCTTTGTGTTGTAGATGGTGAGAGGAATTACATTGTCTCCCTCTATAGTTATTGGCTCCCAGTGGTCATCTGTTTCCTTCTCCATCTTCCATTTCACCCGATTCGATGCATCAATCTCAATTAAGATCGAATCACCCAGCAGGTTATAGCCCTCTGCAGCCTTTGTTTCTATCAGTCTGTAGGTTCCCTGACTGAGCTTTTCAAAGGTGGCAATGCCGTCCTCGTTAGTACTTTTCGGACTACCGGCTTGTTCAAACCAATTTTCAGTCGAATCCTTCTTTTCCAGCTTAAACTCTACTCCGGAAAGCAAACCTCCACCTTCCGTTGTGTTTTTACCCATTTTCGTAATTTTCAGGTTCAGCTCTTCCAAATAGGTATTGGTCACTGTCATATTCACCGTTGGCTGCTTGCCATCGGCAGTTGCAAACGCTGCAAGTTCAATGCCTGTTTTTGTCGGATCTGTTGCTGTTGTTGTGGTCGGATCTGCCGTGGAACCTGTTGTTTTGCCTGTCGAAGCATCCATGGAATAGGTCACTCGATAGGTTTTTCCACCCACAGTGTATGTCCCGTCGGAAGCAATCTCGTTTCCTTCAGCATCCACTTCCATAACCCGATAGATCCACTGGACTTTAGGGTCTGCTGCGCTGTTCACATATTGTTCCAGATTCGTAAAGGTATAAGACCAGCCACTATAATTGGGCGTCATTTCAACCCAATTTTTCCCTGAGATATTGCCGGAATAGTCAACCGCTTTCCAATTAGCAGCTTCTTGACCGCTCTCTTTTCTCTGCAGCTGCAGGTAAATACTCTTCGGAAGCTGGCTCAGATCCGTAATCTCAGTGCCATCTGTCTTTTCCCATTTTTTGGTTACAGCGATGTTTCCGGTCGGTTTGTTATTATTTTGAAATTCTACAACAGGATTTGTTGCATCCGCTGTAATGGTTCCGTTTACGGAGCCTTTATCTACTTTAAAGGATGTATCATCTTTAAATTTTGTTCCATCGTTACTGATCAAAACCTTCTTCAGGGTAGTTCCATCTGTCGGTTTTACTTCTGTAATCTCATAATCTGTTCCGATGGGAATTCCTGAAATCTTATGGAATCTTCCCTCCTTTAAGGTAAAGGTTGTCGTAATGGAATCTCCTTTTTCCAGGGACATTCCTGCGACATTTGTAAATTTAACCTGAAAAGTATAGGTTCCTTTCAGCTCATCTGAATCCACTGTCCTTTCCTTTTTGATCGTAAGGGAACCAACCTTGACTTTATTAACAAATACCGCTTTTAATTTTGTAACACCGGTTTCATTATCCGGATTATCGTAGGAACGGAACACGATGGTATCCTCGGTTTGACCTTGATTTGCCCATTGCGTCAAAGTATATCCGGTGTTTTTATTCTCCGGCGTACATACCTCTTTTCTGCCATCCTTGATCTGCGTTCCGGGTACGTTGGAAACCGGTTGCCCAGATGTAATCGTTACCTTGTCCCCTCCTTCGGTTACCTGACCTACTGCATGTCCGTTTTCATATAAACTCCAGCTTGTCTTAAATGCAGGAGAATCTATCTCCTCCTTCACGGAAATGTAGCTGCCGCGGCGGAACTGATTTCGGAAGGTTGCCGTCTGACCATCCGCCAGTACAAAGGTTCCATCTTCTCTAATCACGCCGGTATCTGTACTGTAGGAATTGCTCAGAGAATAAACTGCGCCCTCTGGCTTCTCCAGTTTTCCGGATTTAGCAGAAACATAATCCGGGATCTGACTCTGATCCACCTCAAATCCGATATGCTGCGTTACCTGAACGCCGGAACGGAATACAAAGTCATCCAGATATATGTCTCTGGGATAGCTGTAATTAAATTTGATGGATGTTATCTGGTTATAATCAAAACCATCTGCTCCATTTAATTTGCTTAAGTCAACCGTCAGGGTATTCCATGCTTTTCCCTTAAGAGTTGTGTTTCCGTATAGCTTTCCGGATAACCAGTCTCCTGTCTTATTCCCTTTTGCATCCACCAGCTCCAGATAAATACATTTCGCCGTTGGAGTGTCCTCATAATCATAATACAGCTTGAAATCCAGATACTTTTTCGTCGTTGACGCATTTAGAGATCCGGTTGATCGATATGGGATAATACCAAATCTCGACTCTATGTGCTCTCCGTCCGTATCCTCTAACTGCGCATGCCAGTGTGCAACACCGTTTTGACTTTGATAGTTTCCTACCCATTCAAATGTATTATCCGGGCTACTCGTCAATTCTGGTGAATTGCTGTCAAATTCGTTAAATATCCGTTTTTCTACCGTTGCGTCGCTTTCTACGCCTTTTGTTCCATAGTGTGTCGCCTGATTTTGGATCGTAAAGGGGAATACAGAGGCATCCTCAAAGGAATCGGCAAACAGGGCATTTACGTCACTTTTATCTACCTGTTTTTCTACTGCAAACTCGTTATCATCCGGGAAGTTGAAGGCAATCATCATATTAGATTCCCACATACCGCGTTCCATATAGAACATGGTAAGGGTATGCTCGGCTTCGTTGCTGCCATTCAATTCGAATTTTGTTGTTTTTTTGCCTCCTTCTCCTGTTCCTGCTTCTCCTGCCGCACTTTTCTTTACCTTACTTACTTTTGCCTCCAGATTTTTAAAGTCCAGCGTTCCTGTTACCTTTCCATGGGCTCCGCCAACATCCAGTGCCAGTTTTCCATCAATAAATACCCATACATCATCATCTCCGGAAAACGCAAAGGTAATCGGCACTGGTTGTTTGTCTTCTCCCAGAACCGTTCCATCCTTTGTCAGGCGGAATTTAATCTCTAATTTTGTACCAAATCCATAGTTGTAATTCTTTCCGCTTTCCGCAGTAGTGCCTTCGTTAAAGGGGAAAAAACCATACGTTGTTGATACTCCATCATTTCCACCAGTAGTTCCGGTGCTGTTTACATTTTTCGCCCAACCTTGGTTCCCTGTATCTTTCAGGTAATATTCTTCGGTGGATGGATCCTTTTGCATCGCAAGTGTCGTTTTGCTGCTGTCAAACCACCAATAGTCTACTCCATTTCTATCCTTTTCCTTTTTAAACGGGAATGATACATTATGATAGACCTTACCCAGTACCGCATTTTTGCTGTTCTTTCCAAGCAAAAACGCTTCGTCAAAATGGGGCTCTGGACTCTCGCCGTTTGCAGTCATCAGCGTTCCATTGGAAAGTGCCGCATTTACAAGTCCCTGTGCTGCATATGCATATTTCTCCCGATTTCCATCCGCATCAATAGAAGAGTTGTTTGTGGAAAAGAATTTGTTATCGTTATCACTTCCGAATAGCTTCAGTGTGTTATTGATGTAACTAAACGGACAATCCCAAAAACTTGGTTGAAAATGCCCTGTATAGATTGGAATAGAAACCTGATTCTTTTCATAATAATCACTCAATGCCTGATCAAACTGTCGAAATGTGACCCAGTTGCGATGAGACATTCCATTCTCACCCGGATAGGAATCCCGATTATTACCGTTCAATTCATAATCCGTGTAGTAGTCATAGAAGGTGGAATCTACATACAGGGTATCCTTCTCTATCGGCGAAGGTTTCTCCTGAATATTAACTACATCGCTGTTCTTATACTTCTCTGCATCCCGAACCGTATATGCTTCAGCCCAGTAACCGCCCCTATATTCACCAGCACTGTATGCCGCAGTATCACCGGCGTCTGCATAGAAGCAGGGTTTCCCTCCGCACGCATTCGTATTCGGAATCGTCAGAATGTCTGTTCTTATGCCGAACAAATTACCAGTCCGGTCATCCTTACCTTGCAATTTCTCAGCAGAGAAAATAATTTTATCAATTCCATTCTCTTCCGGAATACGCACATACCACACATCGTTCCAGGTCTGTCCATCCTTTTTGTGGGACTTTGCTCTTATCATTTCTCCAGACCGGTACTTCGTAGTGGTTGTGCTCCATGCGTAAAAATAAACCTTCGCATCGTCACTTGCCGGGATGGAATTTTGTCCACCATTTCCCCCATCCGGCGTATTCAGCTTTGAATAGGTTGCATCAAAATAGATCTTATTTCCGTATCCATAATCGCCTGTGACATTTGCTATGTTGTCCATCACCTGAAGCAGATTACAGTCCAGATCTGTCCAGAAGAAATGATAGATATTACCCTTGGGATTCTTTACTGTCAAAACAGTCTGCTGGGTTGTGCCGTCGTCCGTAAACGTATAGCTATACAAACTATCTTTAAACTTTGAATCTGGTTTCAGCTCCGTCCCTGTTTCTGATCCAATCTGCAGGGTTACCTTCTGGCTTTCCTCTTCTTTGCCTACCGGAAAATGCTGATTATCAAAATAGAGGGTTTTGTCTTTCAGACTCTCATTACCCGGTGTTGTGCCCCAGCCGCTTATAGTAGTTGTTGTACCATCGTCGTTCTGCAGCTCGGTAGCTCCATACAGGAAGGTATCCACAGAACCAGCTTTATAGGTTACGGAAACTGCGTCAGCACCTGCATTGGTACTGTCTTCCCCGAAATAGTAAATCTCTCCCAGCTTATTTCCGGATCCACCGGATCCATCTGTAAACTTCACATAGGGGTTTGTTTCAATTTTCGCCTTTTCCAGTTCTACTGTATAAAGATTCGGAAAATCATCAACGCTATTCATCTTAACTATTGTGGTTTTTCCCTCTGAGAAGCTGCTGTCTAACGAATAGACTACCTTTACCGGGGTTGTAACCTTACCCGTAAAGTCATAGAAATATAAAGGCATCTTGTTTGCAATTTCTGCAGTGATGTCTTTGAGGGCGTAGACCTCTTGATTCTCTATTATTATTGCGTTTCCACTTCCATCTTTTGCTTGACCTCCACTTGCAAACACCTTTCCACCAGCTTGCGAATAAACCACATCTGTCAAAACCGTTCTGTAATAAGAATTTTTGTTAATTCCATCGCTACCGTTCCAGTCAGCTTTATAGACAAATGCAAATTTATTATTTTTACCATCAATTTTCCATCTCCAATAGGATTTGCCATAAACCTCGACTTTTTGTCCCGGATGAAATTGTCCTTTATCCTCTTCTCTAAAAAGATATATCTGACTTGCTGCACTCCAATCCGCATTGGGATTCAAATCCATCCCCGTCGTATCAAGATATACATAGTTAGAATCCAGTCCTCCTGCTGCCTTTCTGAATCCAACCTTCGCCACACGGCTGGCTTTTCTCATTTCGCCGCCCATGTCGTACAGGCTTCCGTCCTGCTGGATTTCTTCTGTTGCTTCCTTTTCAACAGCTTCCTTGGAAGGAGCTTGCTCTTTACTGCTCTCCTCTGTGCCGGTTTCTGCTTCGGTCTGTTTGGTCTCTTCCTCTGTCTGTTTGCTTTCCGATGCAGTTTCTCTGTTGTTTTCTTCTGTGTTTTCCTGTTTGGATCCTTCTGTGGCAGGCTCAGTTCCCCGTTCCAGGGTTTCTACGGTTTTCGCCTCAACCGTTTCGCTCAGCACCTCCAGGTGAAAAAAACGGGTCTCGCACCTTGCTTCCTGCTCCCAGGCAGCTTCTGCTGTCGGATCGCTGTCCGGAGTGTTTCCTTCGGAGCCTGTCGCATCCTTTTCTGTTTCCGGTGTAGAGGGCACATTGTTTTCCGTTTCGTAGCTTGTCTCTGTGCCGGTCTCTGTTTCCGGTTTGAAATCTGCTTTGGTCTCGGTTTCTACCGTGGTATGTGTTTCTGCAGCAGTTTCCGTCTGAGGTCTGCTTTCTGTTTCAGACTCGTTTTCTGTCTTCGTCTGTGTTTCGGTTTCCGTCTGTGTTTCGGTCTCGGTCTGGGTCTCGGTTTCCGTTTCCGTCTCGGTCTCGGTTTCCGTTTCCGTCTCGGTCTCGGTTTCCGTTTCCGTCTCGGTTTCTGTTTCGATTCTTTCGATGGTCATCTGATAGCAGGGTGCTGCCAGACTGTTCCAGTCAATTTCAATGACATCTGTTTGGATGGCTGCATCAAAGGAGGTGCCCAGGAAAAACTGCACATGGTCATATGCCTGATCCAGGGTGTACTGGTAAATATCCTCGCCTTTGGAGGATGCAATCATCCGAACCGGCTCTGCAGAAAGCTCCTGTCTGCCGCCCTCCTGCTCTGTCCAGGCGTAAAGAGATACGCCCGACTTTAAAAACTCCGGATCCTCTTTGATCTTCGATGCATCGAAATAAATCATATAATGAAGGTTTACCCAGCTGCCTGTGGATTCTTCTCCATCCACCTTCTCCAGTACAAAGCAGGGTTCCCGGAAGTCCCATTCCGTATAAACCGGTGTGGTCGCTTCCGTATAATCCCATCCATCTGTCCCGGCCATAAATGCGATATATTCATAGGGTCTGTCCAGACAGTATTCGTAAATTCCATCGCCCTTATCAGAGGGCTTCATCTCAACAGGCGCATCCGCTGCACTGCTTTCTTCCGAATCATATGCATAGACGCTGACGCCGTTCTTACAGAACGCGCTGTACTGGCTTCCATCAAAATATACGGTATACAATCCGTAAAATCTGCCTGTCCCGGTCAGGTCTTCTCCCTGAAGCCGGTAGCAGGGTGCCTGTAAGGACCAGTCTATCGTAAGCTCCCCTGTGGTGTTTTTGTTTTCTTTTTTCTGTCCCTGGCAAAATACAACATGCTGATATTTCCGGGTCAGACCCAGCTGCCAGACCTCCTGCTGTCCCTCTGCCTTTTCCAGCTTTACCGGTTCTGCTGCTTCTGCCTCTGCTGCATCGTCATAAGCGTATGCATAGATCCCTTTGGATGCCAATGCTTCTGCCGTGCTGCTTCCTGAAAGATCCAGGTATACGGCATATGGAGTTTCTTCCTTCGCTTTCACTCTGTTTCCTTCTGCAAACATGCCAGTTCCCGATACCATTTCCAGTATCAAAAGTAAGCTCAGAAAAAAGCTGACAGATCTTCTTATCTTTTTCCGTTTCTCCGGTGATATTGTCGCTTTCCACATACCGATTTTCCTTTCCCCCTGTTTTGTTCCTTCTGTTTCACAATGGTTTTTATGCCACATTTTCACTTTAGTTAAATTGTAGGATTTTTTTTGTGCAAAAGCAATACCATAGGCATATTGAATATTTCAGATTTATATTAAAAATTTAAGAACTTTTCATAAATATCATTATTAAATGTATATATGTTCGTTTTATCAATCATTTTTTTGTATTTCATATATTTCCTATCATCCTAACACGTTAAAAATAATGTTTCTAGTGTTGCATATCACGTTTTTATATTGTTTTCAGGGATTTTGTGAATTTTGCTGTATCTGCATTTCCTGCCGCTGACAGTCTGCATAACTGTGCTGCGTGGGATAAACTTCATTACAGTTCACTCGTCCCCTTCTGCGTTCAGATTCCATAAAATTTATATGTTGTAAAAACTGCCGTTGAATTTTACAGCAGTTTGGGATATGCTATGAGTGAAAAGAGTTGCGAAGATTGAAAAACAAAATTTTTCAATCGCAAGATTTGTGTCTGCGCGCACTTGACACAAACTCGACATGCGCCAAAAACGTGCGCAGAAACGCGAGGAAAATATGCCAAATATCAAACCCATTTCCGATCTGCGAAATTACAGTGACGTGCTGCATGATGTAGCTGTTGGTGCTCCGGTTTTTCTGACGAAGAACGGACGCGGCAGATATGCAATTCTCGATATACAGGACTTTGAAAAGACACAAGCAACCATCCGGCTGATGAATGAACTTGCAAAAGGCCGCAAATCCGGCGAAGAGAAAGGCTGGCTGACATTAGATGCTGTGGAGAAGAACCTCGGGATTGATCATGAATAAGCTGCATTTATCCGAAGAAGTCCAAAATGATCTCTTAGAAATCAAGACCTATATTGAGGAAGAATTATTAAATCCATCCGCAGCATTGGCAACCGTAAGCAAAATTACAAAAAGTCCCCGTATTTTGCAGAACCACGCTCAGGCCGGAGCTTTGCTATCTTCGATTGCAGATATAGAGAGCAATTATCGATTTATTGTAAGCGGCAACTACATCAGCTTTTACCGTGCTTACGGCAACGAAGTTTACATTGACCGTATTCTCTATGCCCGCCGCGATTATATGCGGATTTTATTTGGAGACAGTACAACAAAGGAATAACTGTGGAACACCTCAAAAGGCCGGTCAGAGAATCTTTCCCTGACCGGCCTTACTCAATCTTATTCTTTGACAAACAACTCGTAATCATTCCACGCCCTTTGGTGCAAAGGGATCCTCATAAATTGCATACACCCCCGGACGGCAGAGCTGTCCGGAGCCGCTGACCGCGGAGCGCACACCGTCGATTGCCGGGTCGGAATAGGTGCAGAACCATTTTTCCATCCTGCCCTTTAAAAGTTCTGTAAAGCTTCTTCCGGGAAATCCTACAGGCTGCTTGTCGGAAAGTCCCGTCAGCTTAAGGATCGTCTGCATATAGTCCAGATTGTGTCTATGTTCATTGATAACCTTCTCCTTTAAGAGACTATTATACTCTACTGAGTGATTTTCCAGTACCCCTTTCGGTCAGATCCTACTCTGATAATTTTTCCATTTTCTTTTAGAGCTTTTATAAGACGGCTTACCTTTCTTGCACTTATATCCATTTGTTCTGACATTTGCTTTGCTGTAATGGAAGCATTTTCCTCCAATAATCCCAGAACTTTCATCATTTCTGAATCATCATCGCCAATTTCATTGCCATTATCATCGCCATTGGCAATGATAGTATTATCTTTTGGCAATGAAAATGGGAACTCAACTTTTATAAAATGTTCTGATATATGAAAAATACTTTTATCATACTCTTTTAAAATTCTACTCATTCCTGATCCTAATTGTTCTACAAGACCCACATCTTTAAATACACGCATCAATTCACGATTTCTCGGCATACTACTACAACTAAAAAAATCTTCCTTGCTTTGCCCCGGAAGCAATCCACCATAAGATGTAAAAATCATTTTGTCATTAAAAATTTCAAAAACAGGTGGTATCTCCCTCGAAAAATCAGAATGTACAATTGCGTTTATCACAGCTTCTCGCATTGGAATAGGTGCAATTAAATTTTTTTCTACTCTCTTGGTATTCGTTACTTTTGCTCTGGTTATATTTTCAATTTTTAACTTTTCCAGCACTTGATGCGTTGCTTTGATTAAAGAGCAATAACCATATTCTTCATTCTCAATCAGATCCACTTTATCGCTTCCAGCATATTTGGCAACCTTAATAGATACTCCATTTTCATCAGCAAGCAAATATGCAACATTGTTTATGCCACCATATTCTATGCAATTCTCGATATGCAGGATTTTGAAAAGACACAGGCAACCATCCGACTGATGAACGAGCTTGCAAAAGGCCGGTCAGAGAATCTTTCCCTGACCGGCCTTACTCAATCTTATTCTTTGACAAACAACTCGTAATCATTCCACGCCCTTTGGTGCAAAGGGATCCTCATAAATTGCATACACCCCCGGACGGCAGAGCTGTCCGGAGCCGTTGACCGCGGAGCGCACGCCGTCGATGGCCGGGTCGGAATAGGTGCAGAACCATTTTTCCATCCTGCCCTTTAATTGGGTTACCAGTTTTTTATATTCCGGTAAACCGTACAGATTCTTCTCTTCTCCCGGATCGTCCACGAGGTGATACAGCTCGTGTTTTCCATAGGGATACCGGTGCACATATTTCCATTCTTTCGTCCGGATCATGCGGACAGGCCCGTATTCGTCAAAGATCACAACCTCGTCGCGGTGCTCCCTCTGCTCGCCTTTTAAAAGCTCTGTAAAGCTTCTTCCGGGAAGTCCCGTAGGCTGCTTATCGGAAAGTCCCGTCAGCTTAAGGATCGTCGGGAGCAGATCGCAGGCGCTTATCATTTCGCTGCAGACGGTATTTGCAGGAATGTGCCCCGGCCAGGAAATCAGAAACGGCACCTTAACTGCGGAATCATACATATTCATCGGGAATGTCCCGTTGCCCTTTCCCCAGACGCCGTGCTGTCCCATGCTCATTCCATTGTCCGCTGTAAAGAGGATTACGGTATTGTCCGCCAGCCCCTGTTCTTCTACTGCATCCAGCAGTCTGCCGATCTGTTCATCCATCGCACTGATCGCCGCAAAATAGCCCCGCAGATTTTCTTCCCTCTTACCGGTTCCATATACCGCGCCGGTGCGCAGATCGGGATGATCCGGCACGTTGGGAATGCTGGGAAACGTGCAGCCATCGTAGTAATCGATCCACTTTGCAGGATGGTGCTCCTTTTCCCAGGGAGAATGGGGTGCAGTATAGTGGACAGACAAATAAAACGGGTCGTCCCCTTCGCCCAGCTCTTTTAAATATTCCAGTGCACGATCCGTGATCAGATCTGTCACATATTCCCCATGATGCACGGTGATTTCTCCATGGTCCACCATGTCCGGGTGGTAATAACAGCAGCCGCCCATGCCGATGGTGTACCACTCCTGAAAGCCCTGCTGCGGTTCGATGCTGTTGCCCAGGTGCCATTTTCCGGAGAGTGCGCAGTGATAGCCGTTCTGCGCCAGAATGTCCGTATAGGTGGGCTGTCCTTCCAGATAGGAAATCGGCTTCCGTTCCTGCTTATAGCCCTCGAAATAAGGATTTTCCTTTCCCTGGGCGGCAAATTTCTCGCCGTCTAAGTTTCCGCTTCTGAGCCAGTCCTGTACGCCGTGAGCGGAAGGCATTTTCCCGGTCAGAATGGATGCCCTCGCCGGAGAGCATACCGGCGAGGCACAGAAGAAGCTGTCAAACCGCATTCCCTGTTCTGCAATTCTGTCCAGGTTGGGCGTATAAAGCTCCGGTGTCCCGGCGCAGTGCATCGCCCAGGGGCCCTGATCGTCTGCCAGAATCATGATTATATTCGGTTTTTTCTCTGTTTTTTCCATATTATTATAGTTTCCTTTTTACTGCTTTGCTTTTGTTTTCTGATACTCTGCATTGACTGCCTCAAGGATCTCTTCACCGCCCTGACTTCTCCAGGACTTGCTCAGCTGCTCTACACCCTCTTCGATGGAAAGCTTACCCTGCAGCATATCCGAAAAGTACTGGGTGTAAATATCGTCCACTGCGGCGCCGTTTTCGATCTCAACCTGCGTTTTCTGCTTAATCAGGTTCGGAACCTGGCACTGGGTCGCAAGATCAACGGTATGCAGCGCACGTTCCCGGTTCGGATCGGTTACAGGGATGTAGTTGCTCTCCAGAGGCCAGTAGAAGGAGCCCCACGCCAGCGCGTGCGCCCAGCCATTGGGCGAGAAAGCATCCTTTGCACGCTCTTCTTCGTTGAAGACGATTTCGTCGCCATCCTTGGTGTAATGAATACCTTCGATACCAAGACGCAGCAGGTTATTTCCTTCCTCCGAAACCATGAAGTCCACAAATGCTGCCGCTTTGTCAGGGTTCTTGCAGGCTGCGGTGATACAGGTCATCATACCGCTCTTGCCCTGCTTGCTTAAGCCTCTCGCGCCGTCCGGACCTGCGGGTGAAAGATCATAGCAGATCGAAGCGTCCGGGAACAGCTCTCTGACGCTGTTTTCATGACGGGTCACATGACGGAACAGGGGTGCAGGCATCATGCCGGCTTTGCCCTGATAGAACTTTTCTTCTTTTTTAGACATATCATTCAACATCAGCTCCGGATCGATCGTACCTGCATCCCACAGCTCTTTGATGTAGGTCATGCCCTTTACAAACGCAGGATCTTCAAAAACGGGGATTACCTGATCGTTTTCATCCAGCACAACTAATCCATGCATCTGACCACCGAAGCTGATGCCGGCCACCTGGCTCTTGTCGATTCCATCCAGCAGCTCACAAAGCCCGTCCATGGACTGCTGGTACCAGTCTTCCGGGTTTTGCTGCGACCACCCCGGATGCGGGAAGTACAGCGGATACTCCCTTGAGGTAACTCTTACGATTTTCCCGTTTCCTTCCATCAAAAGCAGCTTCACTGCAGAAGTTCCCAGGTCGATTCCAATGTAATACATACTCTGCTCCTTTATTCTGTTTTGCGTGCCCGTGCACGCAATCACACACAAGGGACTGTGATATAAAATCATGACACACTTTCCCTGTCGTTCTTTTACCATGCCTTTATCATAGATTTTAGACCATAAAAAATCAAGACCCCAATTTATTTTCAGAATTTTCACCAAAACCATACCGTTTCCTCCGCACGCCTGCGTTTCCAATTTGTGCATTTTCCCATTTTTGTGCACGGGCACGCAAACCATGCCGCGATTCGTTGACTTTCCATTTTCATCATGCTACGCTAAATGTGCAGACGCTTCAAAGGAACTGTTATGAAAAGAAACAATGAGGTAATTGGTAACTATGGCAACCATTCGGGAAATCGCAGAACTGGCGGGGGTGTCCCGCGGCACGGTCGACCGCGTGCTCAATCATCGCGGCTCCGTCAACGCAGCCACCGCCGCTCTGGTCAATGATATTGCAAAAAAACTGGACTACAAGCCAAACCGCGCCGGGATCGCCCTCGCCGCACAGCGAAAGATGGTCCGGATCGGCGTCGTTTTGTTCGACACCGGAAATCCGTTTTTTGATGAGGTATGGAACAGCGTTCTTTCCAAGGAAGAAGAATTAAACAGCTACAACTGCTCCGTTCTCAAAAAAAAGACCGGATTTTCTGCCCAGGAGCAGCTGCAGGCTATCGCCGAGCTGGAAGCCGAAGGTATCGATGGACTCGTGATCAGCCCTTTTAACGACACAGCTGTGGCGAACAAAATTGACCAGCTCCAGAGCCGCCAGATTCCCGTCATCACCACCAACACCGATATCCGCAATTCCAGCCGTCTCGCTTTTGTCGGCAGCGACTTTTACCGCTGCGGGCAGACTGCTGCCGGTCTGATGAATCTCATGACCTCCGGGGAAGTGCGCGCCGGTATCGTCACCGGTTCCTCCCAGGTGCTCTGTCATACCGACCGGATTGCCGGTTTCTGCGACCGGATCTCTGCCTGCTATCCGCGTATCCGGATCATCGCCGAGATTGAAAACAGCGATGATGATTTTGAAAGCTACGATAAAACAAGAGCGCTGCTGTCTGCACATCCAGACATCAACGCCCTCTACTTTACCGCTGCCGGTGTTTATGGAGGCTGCCGCGCGGTTCTTTCCCTAAACCGCACCGACATCCATATTCTCGCTTATGACAAAATTCCTGCTACAAAAGAGCTGATGGAGCAGCACATTATTTCTGCTGTGATCTGCCAGCAGCCTGCCATTCAGGGCTCAAAACCCATCCAGCTGCTGTTCGATTATCTGACTGCAGGTGAGGCACCTGACCGTGAATTTTATTACACCGCTGTAGACATTCGGATTTTGGAAAACCTGTAAACGCGCCGCCCTTTTAGTTTGCCGGCTGGATCACTTCACTCCAGTTCGTGATCCCGATGACGGATTTTGCGAACTCCGTATAGCTGTTGGAATTTACCTGATCGATATTTTTGTAAACCTCGTAAATATATTTATGCTGTCCGCCCTGAGTGGACAGTCCCAGTGCAAGTCCCTGTGCAATCTCTTCTCCCGCATCCGTCTGTCTGGACAAAAGGATCGCATTGATATAAGGATTGTTCTCTGCTGCATAGTAGGCATAGGCAAATGCCGCCGCCTGATTGATTTCTCCCTGGGAAGAGGAATATCCCAGCTCGCTCAGAATCACCGGGCGCACTTCGCCGTCCGCCGTCAGCATTTCTTCCTTCTGCAAAAAGTTCGTAATGACATTGATATTCTGCATTGTCACGATCGACGTATTTTCCGAATTGGTAATCAGCTTCTGAATCTTGCCGGACGAATTCCAGAACGTCGTATTCGTCAGCGGATACGCATAGGGGTGATCTGCAAGTCCCCAGTCGATATTTCCCTCGGAGGAAATCACCTGGTTCATCGAAACCAGCAGGTCACGCACGTCATAGCTGTTCTTCGATGACAGATCCCGGTTCCACTGCTGATCCATCGAAACATAGACTCTCGCATTCGCGTTCATACTCTTGATGCTGTTGTAAAAAACGCGCACCGCGTTCGCATATTCCCTCGCATAGGTATCCAGATCGACGTACTGCATATAATTCCAATCAGAACGGACGTTGACCTCGTTGCCGACAATCCAGTTCATGACAATCCCGTGGTCATTGTCCCGGTATCTCTGCGCCAAAAACGCGCCGACCGCTGCAAGCGTCTCCACGCCATCTGCTTCCGCCGCATTGAACGCATAATAATTAGCAGAGCCGCCCCGGGAAAGCGGATGGGTGAGCTCCGGATACGCGCTGCTCTTATTATTTAACAGAATCGCAGAAATCGTAATTCCCTTTGCCGTCAGCCTGGAAAAAATAGAATCATATTCCGCAATCCGCTGACCGTTAAACGCATAGGTTCTGCCGTCGTATGTATAATAAACCGTAGGGAACAGGCCGTTTGTCGTCTCCCCGAGAATATTTCCGACCGGAATATTGTACGCCGCATGGTTGACATGCAGCTCATCCAGCTCATCTACACGAAGCGGATCTACTAAAATCCCTTTAATCGAAGAACGCTGCGGATATGCCGCCTGATAGGACGCAAGCGTCTCCGGGTTGGTCATATAGCAGGGATCACAGAGCGGAACATACGCATCGTCTAATTTTACCGCTACGACGAATTTCGACATCAGCCTGGAATCCACCTGATTTTCGTTGACATTTGCCGTCAGGGAAAATTCCTTGTCCTTCTGCACGGACGCAATCGGCTCTGCCCCGGCATCCAGCTCGGTATCGTACATGTTCATTTTGAGCAGGTAAAAATTATCATCATCGCTCGCCGGCTTTTCCTCCACCGACGCCTTTACCGAAAAGGTTCCTGTCCCCTGCGCAATTTTGCAGGATTCCACTTTTACATAGCCGTCGATATTGTCCTCTGTCAGCTCGACAAGCATTTCGGTTTCCGTCTCTGTCTCCGTTTCTGTTTCCGTTTCGGGTTCCGTCTCCTGCGTCTCTTCTGTTTCTTCTATAGCAGCAGGTACTGTGCTTTCCTCTTCCGTCGCCGATTCCTGCGTATTTTCCGCAATCAGCTCTTCTGTTACCCTCGTCGAATGCACCGCCCAGAATACCCCTCCACCGATCGCGCCCGCCGCTACAAGCACCAGCGCAACATAAATCGCTGTCAGTTGTCTGACTGCTTTCGGATTTTTTCTTTTCCGGCTCCTCTTTTCTGCGTTCTGACTGTTCTGCCTCCCGTTTTTGTTTTCCTTCACAATACTCCTCTTTGCACCCATCCGGCTGCGGCCTGCTGTAACGGACTGAAACATGCGGCACCGAAAAAGTCGCGTCCTGCCATCGAAGCTGAGCCTTTCGCGCAGCGCACATGCCATCCTTTTTCCCAAAAAACATCTGATTTATATCATAGCATCATCGAAATCGCAATTGCAACAGGTTTTTCAGACAAATAGCGTACTTTGCGCCGTTTTTCCGGTATACAGCTGCGAAGAACTTCCTGTTTCCCAGCCGCTGCCTTACGGCATTTCTTATAGAAGAGAATCTGCGAATGGCGCGGGGAACAGTAACGTACTTGCGAATCTTTTGAAAGAATATCCGAAAACAAATTGACTGAAAATACAGAAGATATTATAATATAGTCAGATAATATGATGCCAGGGTCACAAGTTCTTTCACCAACCTGAGCTTGCTCATAGGTGGGCGAAGGAAATATCAGCGAGGTACAAAAGAAAAGAGGGTGAGCGTATGATGGAATCGATGATGATGATGGCAGCTGCAATTTTCCTTTTACTGGTGTTAGCAGACTTTTCACTGGCTGACACTCCGCAGGACCGAATCAGCGGAAGGATGTATGTACGGTTCTTATCCGGCTGGCAAACCGTATGCGCCGCATTTTCCAAAAAGGGGACGCTCGAAAAGTTCGATAATCCGGCAATCTGTCTCTCCGATCCACAGATTGCATCCGGCGCTTCCGAGCCCCTCGCCGCTGTCGCAAAAGCAACCGCAAATTATTCCTCTTACCAGTCGCGTCAGAGACACAGAAATACAGAATCGCTTCAGCGCAGACAATATAACCGGAAGATGATGGAAAATTGAATTTGATAACAGACTGCCGCTCAGTCCTCTGCGGACTGAGCGGCATTTTTTTGACGTTAAGACAAATATTTTCTAAAAACATCCTGAAAACCAAATACACAGCTTCCAAAGTTTCAGGAATCTGCCTGAAACAGTTCCTCATACCCAACCTGATAAAGCTCTTTCAATGTATTCAGCTCGCTGATGCGGATGTTGTATTTGTTCTGCTCGATCTTTTTATAAATGTCCGTCGTCATGTACACGCCCCGCTCACACAGAATCGCCGCCACCTGCGACTGGCTGTAACCGGCGTCCTGCCGGAGTTTTCTGAGATTCTGACCGATTCCAATTGGCTCCTGTTTTAATTTCATCGGTCACCGCCTTTTTCCTGTTGCACGAAAAAGTCATCAAACGAGTCCACCTCATAGACCTGTTTGAAGGCAAGTAATACACTGATGCGAATATTATGATGTCCGGATTCCATCTGCGAAATAATTTCACGGCTCATGGAGATTCCCATCAGCTCCAGCTGTGCTGCAGCCCGTTCCTGTGAATATCCGGCACGTTTTCGCAAAATGCGCAGATTCTCCCCGATCGAGACATCCTGAGATAGTTTGGTAGACATAGATTGCGGCTCCCATCTGAAATACTGGAATAAAACCGTTCCAATTTTTAGTTTACAAATTTTCCGACAGGATATTGGAACGAAAACATTCCAATTTTGCCATTCTATTTTTCTAAAAATAAATTTGAAATTTTTTTACGAAAAAGCTTGCCAAACGTAAGAAGCTGTGTTATTATAAATTTCGTCGCTGAGATACATCAGCGAGAGATAAAATGCGAC
>ERZ773241.723-NODE-723-length-36209-cov-11.765697_pt1 | contig 36209 bp, 39 predicted proteins | sample MGYA00580989_ERZ773241 | MGnify/ENA primary metagenome ERZ773241 (study PRJEB29015, sample SAMEA2737804) | human gut metagenome | biome: human gut; feature: human-associated habitat; material: faeces | place: China | collected 2012 ... | reverse complement strand
GGTGAGGTTATCCAAGCTGATCTCCGCCCATGTGCGCTTCAGTGTACTCTCCATAATAAGAGCAAGCCTTTCTTCTGAAATATTTGCAGGATGCCTTACCTATGTGGTAGGTGAGGGGGAGCATATTATTCTGCTTAATGGAAATCAATGCAATTTATAATTTTTTCAGGAATCTATTCTCTTGAAGATTAAAAGGAGAAGACCCGCAACGGTTGGATAGTTCAATATCCCGACCTGCTGCGAGTCTTTGAATATATGTGGCCGAACCGTCGCATACCAGTTGCTCCGCACGATGATGCGAGAGACTACATCCAGGGATACAAAAGTCTCCTACACGATCAGGCACTTACTTTTCGGTAAGAACGCAGGCAACAGCGTGATCCTCATTGATGTTGTGAAGCACAGGCTCCTCATGGAAGCAACGCTCACAGGCAAAGTTGCATCGATTTGCAAAGCGGCAGGCCTTCGGCGGATCAATGGGGGAAGATATTTCACCCTTGAGCAGGATACGCTGCCTTTTATGGTCGATATCTGGAATGGGGATTGCAGAAAGTAGCGCCTTGGTGTAGGGGTGCGTTGGGTTGGCAAATAGCTCATCGGCCGGGGCCTTTTCAATTAGACGGCCAAGATACATGACTGCGATATCATCAGAGAAATGGTTGACAACGCTCAGGTCATGCGTGATGAAAAGAAATGTGAGGCCATTTTTCTCCTGAAGCTCTTTCATCAAATTCAGTATCTGCGCCTGAATGGACACGTCCAGCGCAGAAACCGGCTCGTCGCACACGATAAACTTGGGATCCATTGCCAAAGCGCGCGCAATACCGATGCGCTGACGACGTCCGCCGTCCAGCTCGTGAGGGTAGGTGTTCATCAGGCGCGGTGCAAGACCGACCGTATCCATAATCTCAAGTACCCGATCCGATACCTCCGACTTGGAGCAAATCTTATGCAGCATCAACGGCTGAGCAATGGTTTGCGCGATGGTTTTCCTGGGGTTGATTGACGAAAAGGGATCCTGAAAGATGATCTGCATTTCCTTACGAAGCTTTCGCATTTCGTTTCCGGAAAGCTTTGCAATGTCACGCCCTTCAAAATCAACTTCGCCGGAAGTCGGCTCAATCAAGCGAAGGATAGAGCGACCGCAGGTGGATTTTCCGCATCCGGACTCTCCGACCAAACCAAGCGTCTTGCCGCGCTCAATCTGGAACGAAACGTCGTCTACTGCGTGCAATACGCCGCGTGGAGTATGAAAGAACTTTGTGAGCCCTTTTACATCTAACAGAATATCCTTGCTCATTTACGTACCAGTCTCCCTTCCTCGGCTCCGCACTCGTCATAGAGATGACAACGGACATAGTGCGTATCGCCGCGATAGCACTTTTCTGGCTTTTCTTTGGCACAAACCGGCATGGCGTAGTCGCAGCGGTCACAGAACGCGCAGCCGGTCGGCAGATTGCTCGGATCGGGCATCATGCCCTTAATCGGCTTGAGCTTTTCCTCGCGGTGATCCAAATTCGGCAGAGAATTAAACAGACCCTCTGTGTATGGGTGACGCGTATGCTTATAGATATCGCGCAGCGTTCCGTGCTCAATCACGGTGCCAGCATATACAACAGAGACCTCATCACAGATCTCAGCGACTACGCCCAAGTCATGCGTAATCATCAGCAGAGAGGTCTTGTACTTCTCCTTTAGACTCTTCATCATGTCCAAAACCTGCGCCTGAATCGTCACATCCAAGGCTGTTGTCGGTTCATCGGCAATCAGAACGGACGGGCTGCATGCTAATGCAATCGCAATGACAACGCGCTGCTTCATGCCACCAGAGAACTGGTGTGGGTACTCCTTGCCGCGCTCGCGCGGGATACCGACCAATTCAAGCATATCCCTCGCTTTTTCCACTGCATCGTGTTTGGCGATATCCTCATGCAGAGAGATGCTCTCAGCAATCTGATCCTCGACGGTGAACACTGGATTCAGAGCGGTCATGGGATCCTGAAAAATCATGGATATTTGCTCTCCGCGGATCTTTTCCATTTCGTTCTCTGTTTTATCAAACAGATTTTCGCCGTTGAAGTAAATTTCTCCGGAGGTAACCTTCCCCGGGGGATCGGGAATCAGACGCAGCATGGCAAGTCCGGCTGTGGTTTTTCCGGCGCCGGTTTCTCCGACTAGACCGAGAGTCTTTCCGCGCTCAAGCTGAAGATCCAACCCGTTGAGCGCCTTGACGACGCCGGTTTCCGTCTTGAACTCAACGCGAAGATCTTTGATTTCTATGATATATTTATTCTCTTCCATGGGTGACTCCTTATCTCAGGCGGGGATCCATCGCATCGCGAAGACCGTCGCCCAGCAGGTTGAGGGAAAGGATCGTAATCATCATTGCGAGGCCGGGCAGGTAGGTGAGATAGCTATAATCCCGGATATAAGCACGACCGAAAGAAATCATAGCGCCCCACTCCGGTGCTGGCGCGGCAACGCCGAGACCAAGAAAGCTCAGTGCGGCGGCATTAGTGATGGAAGCTGCCGTGCGGATGGCCACCTGAACAACAACAGGGCTGAGAATGTTCGGAACAATGTCGCGAAGAATGATTGTGGCGTCTCTCGCGCCGATGGCGCGCGCAGCCTCTACATATTCCGCATCTTTCACGGTCAATACGGAGCCACGTACCACGCGGGCGAAGCTGGGGATCTGTGATACTGTTAGGGCGATGACCATGTTCTGTACGCTCGGACCGAGCGCCGCAACGATAACAATGGCCAACATCGTCATGGGCACTGCCATGATGATATCAATAATACGCATAAGCACATCGTCAAGACATCCGCCATAATAGCCTGAGATCGCGCCGATTACACCGCCGAGGAGCATACTCATAATGACGGAGGAAAAGCTGATCGATAGAGAATACCGTGCGCCATGAATCAAACGGGCGCACATATCACGACCGTAGGTGTCTGTGCCGAGAATATGTCCCGGGGTACCGATGGGCAACCCCCGTTCGGGAACATTCATTTTTACACAGAAGGTTTCATAATCATATAGTACGTCTGCGAAAATGGCCAGCAATACGATCACAATCAGAATAATCATGCCGATAACAGCCATTTTGTTCTTGCGAAAGCGCACCCAGACCTCTTCGAACTGACCGCGCGCGTGAACGGTTTGTGCAGGGTTTGAAGTCATTTTATTTGCCCTCCCTTCTTCCCTTAGGAATACTGGCTGCGGATACGCGGATCGACCAGCGCATAACACATATCAATGAACAGATTCAGCACCGAGCACGCAATGGTCAACAGAATCACGCATCCGAGAACCATGGGAGTATCGCGGTGGTTGATGGAATCAATCATCAGCCGGCCAAGTCCGGGCCAGCCGAAGATCTGCTCGACCAACACCGATCCGCCCATCAGCTGACCCATTTGTATTCCAACCACCGTAATGGTCGGGATCAAAGCATTGCTGAACGCATGCTTATAAATCGTTGCTTTCTTCGTGCAACCCTTGGCGCGTGCTGTACGAACATAATCTTGGCGGATCGTTTCCAGCATAGACGAACGAGTAGTTCGTGTGACAGTAGACATATTGGGGAAAACGAGACAGACAGCCGGCAAAATATAACTTGCAAAGGTTCCGTCATAAGATGGCGGTAGAAGATTGAGCTGAAGAGAAAAAATAATCATCAGCAATAATCCCAACCAAAATACCGGCATAGAGATGCCAATAAGGGAAAAGACCATAATGCCGCTGTCAAGCGGAGAATTCTGCTTTATGGACGCCCAAATTCCCAGCGGTACAGACAAAATAACGGTCAATATCAGCGAGACAACAGCGAGCTTCATAGTGTTTGGGAACTGAGAGAGCACCTCTGCAGTAACGGAGCGGCTTTTGATGTAAGAGGTGCCAAAGTCTCCCTTCAGGCAGTTAAAGATATAACGGCCATACTGAATCAACACAGGATCATTCAGCCCCATTTCTTCCCGTAGCTCATCGACCTGTTCCTGAGTGGCCAATTCTCCGAGAATCAGACGGGCGGGGTCACCGCTTGCTAACTGCATAATCATAAAAACCAAAAGAGTCACGCCAAGAATGACGGGGATCAACTGAAGGAGTCTCTTGGAAAAATATTTCAACATATATTTTCTCCTCTTTGCAGAGCTTGGAGCAGATGCGGTTGCTTCTCTACTATGCGGGGTGCCGCCCCATATAGGGGGGCAGCACCCCGCGGGAACATCAACGCGCGATTATTCTGTCCAGTGTATATTGGAAAAGTCGAAGTAACCGTGAGCGGTGAACTTCAGGCCGTCGAGGGCCTTGTTGTATGCGCGGAATGTAATGGGCTGATATAGCGACGGCTGCTGCGCAATCTCGTTGACACGGCGGACGCATTCGTGGATCAGCTCCAAACGAGCATCATCATCCACCGTCGTCTTGATCTTGGCAATCAGCTCATCGACCTTGGCGTCATTGCAGGCGCCCTTAACAGACTGGCGCTTGCTGGAATCGTAACGGACGATGTAGTTGAACGCATTGGACGGGGACCAGTAAGCCAAAGCAGCGGAATAATCGCCGGAGGCACGCAGGCTGGAGAAGGTTGCCGTGTCGCACTGAACGACTTCAACCTTGATGCCGATTTGAGAAAGATTATCCTGAATAATGGTGGCAACGCGGACAAGCTGCTCAGACCATGCGAGGATGGGGAGAGTCACGCTGCTTGGATCGCCGCCCCAAGCGTCCAAATACGCCTTGGCCTTGTCGAGGTCATAGGTGAACGCGCCATCCTCGCAGGAGCCCCAGTAGCCAAGGGCGATAGAGGTGCCGTTGGGGATTGCATAACCATCTAATGCACCAAGAACGATTGCCTCGCGGTCAATAGCATAAGCGATAGCATTGCGGAAGTTGATGTCGTTAAGTGGGGCAACATCATTATTGAAGGTCAGACAGTAGTTTTCAACGGAGGCAACTTCCTTCAACGTCAGGTTCGAATCCTGCTGAATACGGGAAATGTCCGCAGTCTCGACTTCGTACACGATGTCAACATCTCCGGTCTGAAGGGCGATCGTGCGGGAAGCCCCCTCGGGAATAACCTTCCAGGTCAACGTCTGGATGCCGGGCATATTGTCCTTGTCCCAATAATCATCAAAGCGCTCATAGGTGATGTAACTGCCATGAGACCAAGAGGTCATCTTGAACGGGCCGGTGCCGACAGGCTCGCTGGCGAAATCATGTCCGCTTTCGATCAGGTCGGATGGAAGGATGAACCAATATTTATAGGCCACATCATACATCAGGTTTGGATAGGGACCGTCGGTAACAAACTTCACGCTATACGGGTCAAGCGCCTCGACGGATACGATAGCATTGACATAGGGGGAGGAGCCGGGATACTGGCACATTAAATTATAGGTAGCAACCACGTCATCGGCGGTAAACTCTTTACCGTGATGGAACTTGACGCCCTTGCGCAGGTGGAAGACGTACTCGCTGTCGCTGATTACTTCAACCGACTCGGCGAGATCGGGGACAGCCTCCATGGTATCCGGATCAATTTTCATCAGGAAGCTGCTGGTGAGGTATGCGCTGTAAATGGGAGCCATTTCCTCGTTGTCCCACCAAGTCATACTGACGGGCTCGGCAGAAAAGGCAATCGTTGCTTTGGAAGGATCATGATTTGCAGGAGTAGATGTTCCACTCGAAGGATTTTTTTCTCCTCCATTTGAGCAGGCTGCCAAACTCATCACCATAATCAGTGAAAGCAGCAGGCTTAATAGCTTCTTCATTTTCGTTTTTCCTCACTTTCTTTTTCTGTTTAGATCACAGCATTCAGGCAGGTGATCCAGCTTGCGCTTTGGGATAAATAAATTGTACCATCAAAAAAATTTGTGCACAAATTTGCTGTGCTTATTGGTGTTACCTTTTGCAATAATAACTATATAAGCAAATAAAAGATGACAGGAGACGGCGATTGCCGCTCCTGTCCGCAATGAAAACACTTCCTTAGATAAAGCGCTGCTCCAGCAAACGTGTGTACTCAAGAGCAATCGGGTTCAATGCAACGCCACGCTGCGCGATCCAGCCCAGCTCCGCCTGAACGTCTGTCCCCCCAAGGGGGATCAAGCGACCGAAGAAACTGCCGGTATCATAAAAGGGAGACATATCGGCAGTCACATAATAGGCGTCGGTCGATGCAACTATCTCATTTACCACCGCGCGCGACGATGTCACCACCCGCGAGCTCGGATGAGAGATCTCAAGGCGGTCGAGAATATCCCCGTACGGACCGCCATCCATATAATCATGCTGAATCAGCGGGTAGCCATCCAGCATGTTGGCGGTAACATACTCTATGTCCTGATGGTACAGTGGGTGATTGGGGCCGACGCCGATCGCAAGTCCGACCGTTCCGACCTGCTGATAAATAAGACCGAGGGCGTTAAACTGTTGCTGCTCAATGCGCTTATAGCATGTCCACACGCGAACAAAGCCGATATCCGCCTGCCCGTTGGCAACTAAACTTTTTGCCTCGTTCGAATAATTTTCCAAATGCTTCATGTAAATACTGGAGGATTTATATTTCTGAAACAGCTCTACAAAAGCCTCACTGGCGACCTGGAAGCCGTCATTTGCCAAAACAAAGGAAAGTGAATCGTGCTGCCGCCCGTTAAAGAAAAGCGCGTCAACCTGGTGCAACTGTACCCATATAGGGGTTATGTAGCGGATAAAGGACTTCCCGTAAGGCGTTGGAAACACGCCGCGGCTGCTACGTACAAAAATTGGTTGCCCCAGTTCTCTTTCGAGATTCTGAATCGCAAGGGACAGCGCCGATTGCGAGATAAAAAGATTTGTCGCCGCCTTATTAATCGAACCGGTACGTTCGATCTCAAGCACATAGTTGATCTGATCCAGCGTCATATCCGTTCCTCCTTTGCATACAACTTATGTACATTTTGACCAACCAATATGCATCGCACCATGGGCGAGCTATCAGTTTGCACGATAATCGGCAAATGATTTTCTGATTAGCCATCTTGAGAATTGCTTGCTATACTTCACATAGCACATTTTACCCCTATTCGAAAACAAATTCAATGATAAGTTTTACACAGGAGGTTTTATATGGGACAAATGGATCGGCTGAAACCGATGAGTCGACTGGAGGAGATCAAGCTTGATAGCCTTCAGGATAGCTGGGTTATCATGTTTACATTCCTTGGGAAAGCGCTTTTGGAGGAAGGAGGCTTTCAGGGCGAAGTCGCGTTGCGCGAAGGCGTGCGCCGTTTCGGCCGCGACCGAGGATTGACAAACCAAAAGCGTCTGCTGGATAATAATATCAAGATCAATTTGGCAACTCTCTTTTGCGAGGGGCGCGACCGGCCGGGCGAATCGCGCTTTACTGCATATTATACATTTGAAGATGAAGAAGAGTACTCGGTCTGCACCCATATCTGCTCTTTTGCAGATGTATGGAAAAAGTACAACGCGAAGCACATTGGGCGTATTTATTGCGAGGAATTCCACATTGCCTGCTACGAAGCGTTTGGCTTTGGCGTAACAAAAGTCAATTTGGCTAGAAGCCTGACTCAGGACGGTGACGATCGCTGTATCTTCAACCATACCCTGCGGCCTGAAAATATGACCGAGGAGCAGCGCAAGCTCTGCTTTGCAAGGTTTGATCCTGATTATGTCCATCCGGAAAAGGAGATGCCGAAGCCTCAGGGCAAGAGCGGCTTCAACATGATGTGGATCAAGATGTATTATCACATTCTCTCCTGCGCGGTGGAGGAGATGGGCGACCTCGGACGGGTTATCGTCGGAAACGGATTGCGTGTCACAGCTCACGAGCAGGCCGTTGCCTTTTTGGAGGAAGCGGAGGCAACAGAACGCAGCGTGGATTGGCAGTATCTTGTTGACCATCTTCCGCTGAATTTGGATATTGACCAAGAGCCTCTGTGGGAGGAATACGATCAGTATGGCGCACGGGAGATGCTCAGAGAATGCTTTTATAAGCCGTTACTTAAGGAGGTAAACTTAGAATGAAACATTCTGTTTTAGTCTGTAACGATCATCAGCAAGATCAGTGGTCTGCGCTTTATCTTAAAATTGCGTGCCGGCTCGTCGATACCTACGCTCTGGACGGTAAAGCAATTGTCCGCGAGGGTGTCCGCCGGTATGCCTGCCGCATGGCGGAAGGACGACGCCAGGCGCTGCTTGCAGCGAACTGCAAGACGAATCTTGAAACCTTCTTTGCCGACGGCTTTGGCCTGCCCTGTGGCGAACGCACAGGCAAGGAGTGGATCCGCCACACGGAGCAGGAGATGTTTGTGACCGTCTGTACCTGTCCCTACGCACAGGCATGGGACGAACGCGAGGAAGTCGGTCGTATGTTCTGCGAGGAGTATTATCCTGCACTGGTCCATGCCGGCACAAGTGAAAAGGCGCAGATCAATCTGGGCTACACCATGCTCAATGGGCGCGACAACACATGCCGACTCTCGGTTTATCTGCGGCCAGCCAATGTTCCCCCCCCTCAGCGTGCACAATGCTTCACAGCCTTTGACCTTGCGAACTCCGAAGCCCCTGTGACTCCTGCTTATCTGCCGGACTTCGAGGCGCAGAAGCGCTGGTTGTATAAAAGCTTCCTGTCTGCAGCTCAGGAGCGACTGGGGGCGGAATGTGCCGCAGCCGTGCAGGCGTGGGCACGGGAGTATTCGGCTGAGAATGATGACGCCGGATTTCTGAAAATGATGGAGGGATAAGCCATGCGTCCTTTGGTCGCGACGACTGGTGCACATATCTACACGAGTGAAGGCTATATGCAAAACCTGCTTTGGCAGGTTTATATGGACGGGGTCTACGATAATGGAGGCCTGCCATTTTTGGTCACAGACATCGACCAGCCCTCTGCCGCGCAACTTGCGCGGCAAGCCAACGGACTCTTTATATCTGGCGGTATGGATGTTTCTCCTTGTTGCTACGCGCAGGAACGCTCGGCACTGTGCGGACAGACGGACAGCAAAAGAGACGATTTAGAGATTACCCTCATCCGAGCATTTGTTGAACAGAGAAAACCCATTCTTGGCATTTGCCGGGGCTTTCAGATGCTTAACGTGTTCTTCGGTGGGACATTGCATCAGGACATTAAAGATGAGCTCGGCTACGATCACCCCTACGATTCAGTTCACACGGTCACTGCGGAACCCGGGTTGCTAATTGACCAGCTTTTCGGGCGTAGCTTTACGGTAAACAGTCTGCATCATCAGGCAGTCAAGGAGCTTGGATGCGGATTGATTCCGCTTGCGTATGCCGATAATGCTCCACTTGTGGAGGCATATTGCCATGAAACGCTGCCCATTGTTGCAGTGCAGTGGCACCCAGAGCGTATGACGGGGGTTCAGCGTATGTCCCCCGCAGGGCCGGATATGCGGCCATTCCTGGAGCATTTTATCTCCATGTGCAAACATCAGATGTAAATCAAAAAACAGCGTGAAATGGAGGAGCTGACATGAATTATTTTGCCCGAGCCAAGGAGCTTGCACCGGAAATGACGGTCATTCGCCGCCAAATCCATCAGAATGCCGAGACCGGCTTTGACCTGCCGAATACAGTGTCACTTGTTATGAGTAAGCTGCGCGAATACGGCTATGAGCCGAAACAGATTTGCGAGGGCGGCGTAGTTGCGACCGTCGGACCTGCCGGAAAGACTGTACTCCTTCGCGCGGATATGGATGCGCTCCCCATGCAGGAGGAGAGTGGCCTTCCGTTTGCCTGCATCAACGCTCTCAATGCCCATACCTGCGGGCATGATCTGCATACCGCAGCTCTCTTAGGCGCGGCAAAGATGCTCAAGGAATCGGAGTCGTCGCTCAAGGGCACTGTAAAGCTCGTTTTTCAGCCCGCCGAAGAGATACTGCGTGGCGCTGAACGCATGGTGCAAAGCGGAGTGCTGGAGAATCCAAATGTTGACATCGCGTTTGCGGCGCACGTTACACCGCGCTACGCTACCGGACAGATCGCGCTGCGCTCCGGTGTTGCTATGGCTGCCTGCTATGGGTTCCGCATTCATATTGAAGGCTTCTCAGCGCACGGCTGTTATCCGGAGCAAAGTATTTCGCCTATCAACATTGCCGCGCACATTTACCTCGCGTTACAGGAGCTGATTGCCCGCGAGACGGATCCGACTAAGACCGCCGTGCTGACAGTCGGCAGTCTGCATTCGGGAAATATGCCCAACACTATTCCGGGCGAAGCGGTCATGGAGGGAACGCTGCGTACCTTCGACCAGCCGCTTATTGACTTTTTGATTGAGCGTATGAACAATGTGGTAGAAAAGACTGCTGACGTCTTTCGTGGGAAAGCCCATATTGAAGTTCTTTGGAATGTTCCCGTCGTGTACAACGATCCCGCGCTGGTGGATGATGTCTGCCGGTACTATTCCGACCTTTTCCGGATAGACGCAAAGGAAGATGTGCTTATTGCGGGATCGGAGGACTTTGCATTCATCAGCCAAAAGGTGCCTGCCGTTGATCTCTATATTGGTGCAACACAAGAAGATCATCTTTCTTCGTATTACCCCGCGCATCACCCGAAGATTGTGTTTGACGAAGGCGTTCTTCCGTACAGCGCAGCGCTCAACGCTGAAGTTGCGGTGCGGTGGCTGGAGGAAAAATAATAGAGATCGGAGGATATAATATGCCTGTGCATCCGCTGACAAAGCTGATTCAAGAGGATATGGTGCCGTCCCTCGGCGTAACAGAGCCTGGCGCGATTGCGCTTGCCGCAGCAAAGGCCCGGACTTACATAGACGGCGAGATACGCTCTATCTGTGTGCGAATGAATTCTGGCATCTACAAAAATGCATTTACCTGCGGGATTCCCGGGACCGATCACTTTGGCGCAGCTTATGCCGCAGCTCTTGGCGTGCTCATCGGAGATCCTTCGCTCGGACTAGAGGTGCTTGCCGGCGTTACACCGGAGGCTGAGCGGCAGGCAGAGCAGATGATTAAGGATGGCCAAGTTCATCTTGAAATGACAGGGATTGACCCGGATATCTTTATTGAAGTCCATATATCGACTGAGCAAGGAGAAGCTACGGCTACGATACGGCATACGCATACCAACATTGTTTCTGTTGTTTGCAATGGAAAGAACATGGAGCAGGGAGGCTCTGCTGAACAGAGAACAACAGCAGAAGTGGTGCCGATCCACTGTTTTTCTCTGCGTGAGCTTTTGAACTATGCTCGCGCGGTTCCTCTAGAGGAGATTACCTTCCTGCGTAATGCTTTTTCATTGAACCTTACGTTGCTTGATGCCGGCTTGCAAGATGCCCGCACGGTTGTTCTGCACAGATTTTATTCGCTCAATGGGGATTGCCTGTTTTCAGGTGATGCTCTGCATACCGCACAGCTTCTTTGTTCCGGCGCAATCGAAGCACGTGTTCTCGGCATTCCAGCTCCGGCAATGAGCGTTACTGGATCCGGTTCGCATGGCATCATTGCGCTCATGCCCCTGTACGCAATTGCGCGGTGTGAAAAGGTGGAAGAAGAGACGCTTTTGCGTGCCAGTGCACTAAGCGTTTTGGTCACGCAGTATATTAAGGAATACTCTGGCAAACTTTCGGCTCTTTGCGGCTGTGCAATCGCCGCAGGCAGCGGCGCTGCCTGCGGCGCAGTGTTCCTTCGCGGTGGAGACGAGGCTGCGATTGTCCGCGCCCTGAATAATATGTCGCTCGGCATCACAGGCATGATTTGTGACGGCGGGAATCACGGCTGTGCAATTAAAAGCATTGTTGCGGTGGACACCGCATTCCGTGCCGCGGATTTGGCCATGCATTCGGTCAATATCTCTTCCTGCCACGGAATTTGTGGTAGTACACCGGAGCAGACGATGCAAAACATAGGTCGTATTGCGGCGCCTGGTATGATTGGTACGGAGGAAGAGATTCTTCATATTTTTTGTGACAAATAATCAAGAATAAAAAAAAGAAAAGTCCCGTAACCCTTCGGGTAATGTTCATAGGGACACAAGTTGACACCATATCTTGCAAGGGGGCGGACAGCGTTTGCTGTCCGCTTTCTTGCGTTTTTTCTCTGCTTTTTTATTATGCGGGAAGCTCGAATACCTCACTCAAGGGCAGCGCTATATGCGGCTGCTCCTCGCCCTGCTCCATCGCGCTGTCCACCGTGCCGATGTCGCGGTACACGATGCGGATGCTCTGGTGGGAGCTGCGGGAGTATTTCTCCGTCCGCTCGCCTACCTCAATCCGCTGGATGAACAGCCGCAGCAGCTCCGGCGTCAGCTCGTCGATGGCGGTATACTGCTTCGCCTTCTCAACGAACGTGTTCACGTTGGCGGAGGCGGCTTTCAGCTTTTCCAGCCGGGCCTCCTTTTCGGGGATCTGTTCCTCCAACGCTTTCTGTTCGACGGTGTAATCGCCCGCCAGCATCCGGTACTGCTCATCGGTCACCCGCCCCAGCACATTGTCCTCATAGAGCCGCTTGAACAGCTTGGACAGCTCCTCTCCGCGCCGCCGCATGGCATCCAGTTCTTTTTGGAGCGTGTTCATCTCACGCCGCAGTTCCAGCGTATTCTTGCTGCCGATGTAGGCGGCAAACTGCTTTTCCTTCATTCGCGCGAAGTGCGTCACCCGGCGCAAGTCCTCCAGCACAACGGCTTTCAGTTCAAACTCCCGGATATGGTGCGGTGTGCAGACGGTCTTGCCCTTTTTGCCGTAGGTGTAACATTTGAAGTTGTACTCCATCTTTTTCATCGTGCTGGCCCTGTGCAGCACCAGCGGCTTGCCGCAATCCGCGCAGAATACCAGTCCGGAGAAGATGTTTGGCTCGTCCATGTGCTTGGGGACACGTTTTTTGTGCTGACGCACCTCCTGCACGATGTCCCACTGCTCCTGTGTGACGAGGGCTTCGTGGGTGTTCTTCACCACGAACTGCTCACTCTCGGGGCGCTCCACGCGCTGCTTATTTTTGTAGGAGATCGTGGTGGTACGCAGCCCAACCGAGTGCCCGAGGTAGACCTCATTGTTCAGAATGCTGGTGACGCTGTTGGAAGACCACAGGCAGGGTCTGGTGGTGTCCAGTCCTCGATGGCTTTTCCCGGTCTTGCGGTAGTAGGCGTTGGACGGGTTCACCACTTGCTCCTTGGTGAGGATGGTGGCGATCCGCTTGGGGCCGTTTCCAGCGGCGCAGAGGGAGAAGATGCGCTTCACCACAGGTGCGGTGTCCCCGTCCGGAACCAGCGTGTTGGCGTCACCATCACTTTTCCGATAGCCGTAGGGCGGTCTGCCGCCCAGCCGCTCTCCCTGCTCCGCTTTCATTTTCATGACCGCGCGGACCTTGCGGCTGGTATCCTTGGCGTGAAGCTCGTTGGCCCAGTTGCGGATGGGGTTGAAGTCATTGCTGCTCTCCACTGTGGAATCCACGCCATCGTTGACAGCGATGAAGCGGACATTCTTCTGGGGAAAATATATCTCCATGTAGTAGCCCACCTGAAGGTATTCACGCCCCAAGCGGGAGGCGTCCTTTACGATGAGGTTCGCCACCTGTCCTGCTTCGATCATCTCCACGATCTTTTTCCATGAGGGCCGCTCAAAGTTCGTACCAGAGTAGCCGTCATCCGCAAGGAAGATGGTGTTCTCGAAGCCCTTTTCTTTTGCGTATTTCTCCAGCAGGGTGCGCTGGTGCTGAATGCTGTTGGACTCTCCGGCCCGCTCGTCCTCCTGACTGAGCCGCCCGTAGAGTACGGTGTATTGCTGATTTTCTTGACCTGCCATAGTTACCTCCTTTTCGTTGGGGCAGGCCGGTACGGTAACACGAAGTATACCGCACCGGCTCTCGCAAGTCTACCGGAATTTTACTGCTCATGATGCTCCCGCTCTAACTTCGTGTCGATAAGCTGCAGGAGCTTGTCTGTGGGTGTTGCCGATGCGCCGCCGGGGAATACGGAGGTCACGAGAAAGCATTTTCCACCGACCAGCATCGCCCGCTGACGGGTGAGGTCATCGCCCTCCCACTTGGCTGTGCTGTCGCGGAACAGTGTTTCCACGCCGCCGTCCTCGGAGCGGCGCAGGATGACCTGCTCCGGCCGGTAGGCGCCGAGGATGCCCGTATCACGATAAATTTCCCAATCCTGTTTCATTCAAAATCATCCTCCTCATATTCGATCCTGCGCTGCTGATGCACCGCGCTCTCAAAACTCACTTGACCGTTGGTGCGCTTTACCTCATCCACGGCGTAGGCTCGCAGCTCCCGCGTGTGGATCGGGTCGGCGCGGAAGTGGGCGGCGATGGTGTGGCACAGCATATTCAGTTCCACCGCGCACTTGAAAAGAATGCGGCAGAGCCGATTGTTGTTGTCGTCCAGCGTACCCTGAATGGCTGTCAGGATGGCCCGAGAGATGTAGGTCGTGTTGTCCTCGGTGCCGAGATAGCCCATGTAGAACCGCAGGGCCTTATCCACAAATTCACTGCGGCTTTGACAGTTGTCTGCTTCCAGCCAACCGTCCATGCGGCTGATCACGCTGGGGCGCAGCCAGATCGTGGTACTTTTCTTGTTATCATCCATTTTTCTTCTTTCCTTTCTGTGACGTCGGTCAAAATCGCCGCAAAGACCTGAAACACGGGACTTTTCCGGATGACCGACTGCGATTATTTTTTAAAACCGCCAAACCGACTGCGGTTGGCATTTCCCTGAAAAGCCCTGCACTGCGGGGCTTTGTGGGCGGGCTGCGGGCGCTTGCGACTGCGGCCTTTTATCTTGTGCTTTTATCGAACGGGTAAATAGGGGGCAAAAACCTCCGAAACGGGGCATGGCCGGGAGGGAAACACGCATCCCCAAAGGCTCAGTTTCCCATCGCCGGAGCGGGATTCACCGGGTCTTTTCACACATCGCCCACAAACGCCGCAACGTTCGTTTCAAAGGGGCTCGTCGGGTACACACGCCACCCCAGCCCTGAACCGCGCACACAGCGGCTCACACGCCGAAACACGGCGGGTTCTCAGGGTCGATGGTGACGATGTTTTCGGTAGTGGGATCATCGACACCATCGACCCTTTTCAGGCAGATCAGGCGGTCGCCGTTGCTCTTGCGGAAGGACACCGTAATGCCGTTTCGCCTTAGAGCGTCAACGCTTTTGCGGATTCGGTGGGAGAAGCTGTTGGGGGTCAGCCCCTCTGTACCGGCAGGGTCGATCTTTTCCAACAGCACCTTGGCAGGGGCGCTGATCTCCGGCTGCTGGCGCAACAGTTCAGAGAGGAGAAAAAGAATCCGTTCACTGGGATGCTCCGTCTGTTCGCAGTTATCTGACAGCAATTTCCAGACGTGATCCTCACCGTCGAACTCCAGTGCCAACTCGCGGTATGGGATGTCCCGTCCGGTGCAGTAGAGCGTGGCTGTGTTCTCTCTGCGCTTGCTCTTGCGGAGGACGAAGTTGCTGTCGGTGGCACCGCTGAGTCCGGTAGTGCCGGAGATCATGTTCATGGGATCATCGTCATTCATCTTCCGCAGATGGTGAATCAGCAGAATGGCGATGCCGTGGGCATCCGCAATACGCTTCAGCGCGGAGAGGTCACGGTAGTCGCTGGCATACGGGTTTGTGTCATTGCCCGCGGTGCGGATGCGCTGGAGCGTGTCGATGACGATGAGCCTGGTCTGCGGATGCTCTTTCAGAAATTGCTCGATCTGTTCCACCAGCCCGTTATGGAGCTGCTGGGACATGACGGCGAAGTGCAGCGTAGGCGGCGCGTCCTCTGTGAGATCGAAGAGGCGGCTTTGGATACGCTGGAAGCTGTCCTCCAGACAGAGGTACAGCACCTCGCATGGCCGTGTGGCGAACGTCCAGAGCGGCTTGCCCTGCGCGGCGCAGAGACACAGCCACAGCGCCAGCCACGATTTACCGATCTTCGGCGCGCCTGCCAGCAGGTGCAGTCCCCGTGGCAGCAGATCGTCGATCACGAAGGAGACCGGTTCGTAAGCGGTGCTTTGCAGCGTATCCGCGTCAATGGTTTGCAGTCGTTTGATTTGAGACATAAAAAACCTCCGAATAAAAGGATAAGGGCAGAGACCTCGCTGCAGTCGAGGCTCTAACCCTTTCACTTGATTATTCTGTGATTTTTGATAAAATGAGAATATCGCAAGACAGACACGAAATGGATATGGGACAGGAGGCGAAGCTATGCCACTGGGAACACGGCAGAACAACGATTTCACGCAGTTCACAATGGATGTCTGGAATGACAAGATCTTTTATCAGGAGAAGGAGTTCCCGGCGGGATTTATGGCTGCGTCCGTTTTGAACATTCCTGAAGAAAAACTGCCGGAGCTGATACAGACCGGCGGCGCACCGACCTTCCTGTTCCCTGTGGTGGTACAGGGCAGCGATGAGGAGGCTGCGGCGCTATTCCCGCAGCTGCGGGAACGGATATTGTATCTGACAGAACTGCTTTGGAAGTATCCGCCCTTTTGTTATAATGACTACGAGAAGGAAATGCGCCGGATCAATATCCTGTTTGACGAGAGAAACCTCCTGCAAATACGGACGCCCGATTCGGAGTTCCAGACAGAGTTTCTGAGATTCTGCGTCGGGATCATACGCATCCCTATCGCCATGTATCACTTCTATGCAGCGGGGCGGTTCTTTGAGCTGGATTATCTGCGGCGGCTGAAAAAACGGAACGAAACGCATTTTGCCGTGGCCGCGCATGACTGCTTCAACAGCGAGCAGTTTTGGAATGAGATGCGGGGCTTACAGGGCCTGGATATGGAGCCGTTCACGGTCTACCCGGAGCTGTCCTCCACCTATGTGTTTGCCCGCAGTCCTAAAAACGAAAAAGAAATGGTGTTTGTAGAACGGGTGATTTTTCCGCGCCTGACCGATTTCTACACCTATGACCTGATGAACGGATTGCACCACGGCCACGCGCCCAGCCAGTGCCAAGGCTGCGGAAGATACTTTCTGACCACTAACGGCCACATCCCTAAATACTGCGACGGCGTCGCCCCGCAGGACAATCGCTATACCTGCCGGCAGTACGGCGCGATGATGCACCAGAAGGAGCAGAACAAACAGCACCCGGTCTACCGCCTGTTCAATACCCGCACCGACACCATCCGCAAGCATCACCAGAGAGGGAAGATCTCCGATGACCTGCGGCGGGAGGCACTGTATCTGGCGGGGAGCTACCGGGACAAGGCACTGATGGACAACGACTATGCCGCTGACGGATATGCGCGGGACATGGAATTGGAACATATTTACGCGGAGGCAGAAAAGCGGCTGAAATGAGGAAGGGGGCGTTCCTGTGACGAAAAATATGTACACCGTTGCCGGGGACGGCCCCTGCAATGAAGAGCTGGCTCTGCGAATACAAGCCGGAGACAAAAACGCTGCGGAGCGGCTTATCTCACAGAACGAGGGTTACCTCACCGAACTGGCGCGGGCGTACACACCGTGGTGTGAGATGGAGGATTTGAAGCAGGAGGCGGCGTTGGCGCTGCTGGACGCGGCGGGGCACTTTGATCCCGCCTACGGAACGAAGCTGCTGACCTATGCGACGCCCGCGATAGAAGCGGCGCTGTCCGACTACGCCGCACAGCATTCTTCCTCTCTGTCCATTCCCATCAGCCGGTACAATCAACTGCGCAGGGTGGCATACCTCTGCGCCGAGGGATGGGACTCATCTGATGCTGAGTTGGTCAAGGTGGTGTGCGGAGAACTGAATGTATCTGCCAAGGTAGCTGGGGCATTGATAAAAGAATACCGGACGCTGTTTTGCGTCCGGCGGTTAGGTGACGATGTGTTCTCCGTCAGCTGCGGCGGCGATCCCGCCGTTGCCTATGACCGCCTCATGCGCCGGACGCTGCTGATGCAGCGGATGGAGGAGGTGCTGACGCCCAGAGAGCTGAATCTGGTGCGAAGCTACCTCGGCATCGGCCAGCCGGACGAAGTTGGCATGACCTTTCAGGAGCTGGCGATCTACCTCAACTACAACGGCCCCAGCGGAGCGGAGAAGGCGTACAAGAGTGCGCTGCGGAAACTGAAAAAGGACTTATATGGCAGGGCCTACGGCCGGTGGCTCTCTGCGCAGAAGGCCATCCGCGCCGCCAAAGCGGAGGCGGAGCAGGAGACGGGGCAGCGCACAACGCCGCAGAGAACATGGTGGGAGGAGAAGGCGCTGGCGAATCGGTTTGCCTGCGAGGTCGCAGCACTGATCCGTGTTTACGAGGTGCTCAGCGGAGCTTGATCAAAAAAGTTTTTAAGTCCAAATGCAATAAAACGCCCTTTCCGTGCATTACACGGATGACAGGAGAAAAAGCCCATGCTCAGTATGCTGATGACAACCGAATATGCGCCGGCAGAGGAGCGGCGTGAGCTGCAGCGGCTGCTGCGGTGCATTGCCGGGAATGACCGCGACGCCTTGGCGGAGCTGTACCGGCGCACGCGCCCGGCGGTGTACGGCCTTGCGCTGTCCTACCTCAGGAACGCCCACGATGCGCAGGATCTCACGCAGGATGTCTATGTGCAGGTGTGGGACTGCGCGGCGCAGTACCGCCCAACCGGTTCGCCGATGGGCTGGCTGCTGGCGGTCTGCCGCAATCTGTGCCTGATGCGCCTGCGGCGCGAGGAGCGTCATGCCGCGCTCAGCGAGGAGGAATGGGACGCCATTCCCGCGCAGGAGTGCGGACTGGACGCCGATGAGCGCACCCTTTTGCAGCAAGCGTTGGCAAGCCTTGCGGACGAGGAACGGCGTATCGTGCTGCTCCATGCGGTCACGGGTATGAAGCACCGGGAGATCGCGGCGCTGCTGGAGCTGCCGCTTCCGACCGTCCTGTCGAAATATCACAGAGCATTGAAAAAAATGCGAGCTTATCTGGAAGGAGACGACGCCAAATGACCAACGAAAAAATGGAGCAGCGTCTGGCCGCGGCGGTCGAAAAGACCGCGCCGAACGATGTGAACGGCGTTCTCTCCCGCTGTGAAGAGCGGAAAGGAACGGTCATTCCCATGACGACAAAGAAAACGACAAAGAGAAAATGGACAACACTTGTGGCTGCCTGCCTTGCGGTGATGCTGCTCGGCGGCGGGGGGCTGCTCTATCAGCAGGCCCATGCGGTGGCGTCCGTGGTGTCGCTGGATGTGAACCCGAGCATCGAGCTGAAGGTGAATCGGAGCGAAAAGGTCCTCGTCTGCACGCCGCTCAATGAGGATGCGAAGACCATCCTCTCGGATATGGGCAACGGCGCGGACCTCAAGGGCGCGAAGCTGGATGTGGCGGTGAACGCCATCGTGGGCAGCCTTGTGCGGAACGGATATCTCAACAGCATTTCCTCCGCCATCATGATCTCGGTGGAGGACAGGGATACCGCCCGTGCGGAAAAGCTCCAGCGTGAATTGACGAGCACCGTGGACGGTATTTTGCAGACAAGCGAATCGAGGGCGTCCGTCCTGACGCAGACGCTGACGCAGGACGCGGGACTTACGCAGCAGGCGCGGGAAAACAGTATTTCGACCGGAAAGGCGGCGCTGGTGAACCGTGTGCTTGCACTCAACGCCACGCTGAAGTTTGACGCGCTGGCAAAGCTCTCGGTCGAAGAGCTCAAGGACCTCGCCGAGGCGGGCGCGCCCGCCATGCCCATCGGTATGGATGCAGCCCGCACCGCTGCGGAGGAGTATGCCGGAACGACGGCGGTGGATTCCGTTACAGCGGAGGTCGATCCCGAACTCGACGAATCCCCTGCACACTACGAAGTAGAGCTGCAAACGGCATGGGGCGAGTTCGAGTATCTAGTGGATGCCTACACAGGGAAGGTGCTCAGCGGGCAGAAAGATTTATTGGCCGCCGTTTCCGCATCGAATGAAACGACGAAGCCCTCTGGTCAAAAGCCCGCGCCGTCCGGAACGGTGCAGGATATCGGCTACGCCAAGGCAAAGTCCATCGCTCTGAACCATGCGGGCGTGAGTGAAAATCAGGCGTATGACATGGACATTGAGCTGGATGATGAGGACGGAACGCTCGTCTACGAAATCGAGTTCAAATCCGGCGGCATGGAGTACAGCTACGAGATCAACGCGGCCACCGGCGCGATCCTCAAGCACGAGGCGGAGTTGGATAACTGAAAAAAAAGGCGCGAGCCGCTGCATTTGCAGCGGCTCGCGTCTTTTTACGGGTTATACAGGATCATGTGCAGAATGGTGGTTTGGTCGGAGATATTGCGGTAGGCGTGGGTGGTGTCACCCTGAAAGCGGACGCTTTCGCCCGCCTGAACAACAATGTCCTTCTGATCAGCCGTGATTTCGATTGCACCGGCGAAAAGGGTGACAAACTCGGTGGTACCCCGCAGATGCGGCTCCGACTTCCAATGGCTGCCGGGAGCCAGCTCCATATAGTAGACGGAGAACTTCCGGTTTTCATCGTCCGGAAAAAGGCAGTAGTTCTTTACCTTGCCGCCGTCCTCCAAGATGGGCTGCATCTCCGCAGTTCGCACCACCTCATAGGGGGCCTTGGGGGAAACGGTCAGCGCGTTGAAGGGAACTTTCATGCCGTTGGAGAGCTTCCACAGGGTGGAAAGCGTCGGGTTACCCTCACCGCGTTCCACCTGTGCCAGCATACTTTTGCTGACACCACTGAGCTTAGCCAACTCGTCCATACTCAGTTTCTTTTCTTCTCGCAGTCGTTTGATATTTCGTGCGACGATTAAATTCATTGAGTTCATTGTATACTCCTACTATTGACAATATAATGCACATGATATATTATTATATCGCACAAGTAACGATAGTATTATACCGCAAACAAGAAGAAAAGAAAAGGACTTTGTTCCGCACGTTTTGAAGCAAGGAGGCAGCGCATGAAATTTGATTTTGACCAGAGGATCGACCGCACCCAAAGCATCTCTATCAAATGGTCGCCGGAGCTGCGGCAGCAGATGTACGGCGAGAGAGATATTATCCCCATGGGCATTGCGGATATGGACTTCAAAACCGCTCCGGCCGTGGCGGAGGCCATTCAGCGCCGCGCCGCTCACGAAACCTACGGCTATGGCTATCCCGCGCCGGAATATTTACAGGCGTGCGCGGACTGGCAGAAGCGCCGCAACCATTGGGATGTGAAGCCGGAGTGGATCGTCTATACGCCCGGCGTCAATATGGCGCTGGTGTGCGCGATCGAAATGTATACGCAGCCGGGCGACAATGTGATCATCCAGTCGCCGGTCTATTACCCTTACTATGACTATGTGCGCGGGACGGGGCGCAATGTGGCGCTGAACGCACTCGTTAATCGCGAGGGCTATTATGAAATCAATTTTGCAGAGCTCGAAGCGCTTGCAAAAAAGCCGGAAACAAAGCTGATGCTGCTCTGTAACCCGCACAATCCCGTAGGCAGAGCGTGGACAAAGGAAGAACTGGAGCGCGTGGGCCGGATCTGCCTTGATAATGGTGTGATGATCGCGGTCGATGAGATCCACGGGGATCTTGTTCTGCCGCCCCACCGTCATACGCCCTTTGCCACGGTGTCTGAAGAGCTCGCGCAGCACTGCATCGTATGCACCTCGCCCTCCAAGACCTTTAATCTGGCGGGGCTTCTGGTGTCGGATATCATCATTCCCAACGATGCGATCCGAGAAGCCTTCTGCAAGAAGATGGCGCCTTACTACCTGTGGCCGGGAAATTTCGGAGCTGTGGCACAGATCACAGCCTACACCGAGGGTGAAGAGTGGCTGGAGGCGCTACTTGCATACCTGAAGGAAAATGCGGAGTATATTGCGGCGTTTATTACGGAGCGGATGCCGCAGGTAAAGTATCGTATCCCGGAGGCCACCTATCTTGCGTGGCTGGACTTCCGCGCCCTTGGTATGAGCGATGAGGCGCTCTGGCACTTCATGCGCCATGAGGCGAAGGTTGCAACGGACAACGGCGTGATGTTCGGCCTGAACGGAGAGGGCAGGGGCTTCCAGAGGTTGAACTTCGCCTGCCCACGCAGCCAACTGAGCGAAGCTCTGAACCGCATCGCAGACGCGCTGGATACGCGGTCTTTGTACAATAACTGACTGGCGTAGGGGTGCTCAGTTGAACCGAGTCGTATGACCTGCGAGGCGCGCAGACTACTATTTGACTACTACCGTGAAAAACCTCGGAAGCCCTGCCCGATAAGGCTTCCGAGGTTTTTCTCCATAATGGCGGAAATTTGTGCAACACCAACCAAACTCTTGCGCCGCAGGGCTTTCCGGCTTGACGGCCTGATAACTCCGACTCCAAAGGCCGCTGGTTCGAGTCCAGTCGGGCGTGCCAGAAGACCTTTACATTCTGGATATTTTAAGCGCAACGCTTAGAGTATCAGGCGGTTTGGGTCTTCTTTTTTTTCAAGTTTTGCAGTTTTTTTGAAAGCTATTTTTGGCAGTTTTTGCTGTCCGAGTGGATTCGAACCTATGATTAGGAGCAAAGCGGAGAGTTTTGAGTCTTGGCGCCCATTTTGAACAGCGAAAGAGCTACAGAACTTTCAGAAAAAACTACACAAATATAAGAGCCTTTTATTGTTCGATTTGCAGCGAGCAAAAAGGGTGCTACACAAAGTGCGTCCTACTCCACCGGAGCATTTTTAGGATGCTCCGGCCTATTTTTTTGCTTACGAGGAGGACTTCACAATGAACGAACAGAACGAAACCGCGCAGCTCCGTTTCCTTGAAGAAACCGCCATTCGGCTGCGGCAGAACGGTTTTACGGTAGAACCGATCAAAGATCAGCACCTGCCCGTCCGATGGGAGAATCACTACCTCTGTCGAGTCTCCGGAAAGGGCAGCATGCTGTACCGGCAGGAGTGTGTCGACGTCCCCGGTGCGCAGGACGCATTGCAGGCGGTGATCGACACCGCCAAAATGACTTCGGAATACATGGCGATTCTGGAAACCGCCCCGCTTCTCAAGGCCAGCGGTCTCACCGGCGACTACCGCATCCTCGCTGACTTCGGCAGCGCGGTGCTGGCGGGCCACCCCACCGAGCGCGGCGTCCAGTTTGTGACGTGGGAGTGGGACTTCGACCGAGAGGGCGTCCATCACGGGCACTATTTCCAGGACGGCTGCGAGGAGGCCAAGCACGACTTTGTCCGACGCAGCGGGCTTCTTCCCAAGGAAGCATTATTTGAACCGGAACAACTCGCCGAGATGCATCGGGCATTGGCTTTCGTTTGCGAGCAGGACGAGGACCTATCCATCGGAAGGGAAAAGGAGATCAAGACCATCATGGAGCAGATCAAGTGCCTATTGCCGGAATCTCCGGAACAGACGCAGACAATGGAACAAAGTATGTAGGCGGTGTCGATCATTCGACGCCGCTGTTTTTGTAGGAGGAACCACAAGATGAAATACGAATCCGATCGACGCAGCTCTCCTCTCTTTGCGACCACTCCTCCGCGAGAGGAAATTGAGCCGCTTGTATGTCGCCGCAGTGAGCGGTGTAAGGGCTGTCCTCATGCCAGACACGGTTTTATCTGCTGGCACAGGGACGGGACCTGTCTCAAAACCGATATGGAGAAAATTGAGGAAAGGAAGGAGCGTAGAAGATGATGTTTCAGGCGGTACTGAGCAACCGTGATCACCCGGAATATGGCGTGGCGACCATCCCGTTCCCTATTCCCCGCAACCAGTACGCGTACTGCATAGAGCTGTTGGAGGCGCTGGAGATCGGCGATGCGGTCAAATCGGACTGCATGATAGCGGGGATCGATAGCGATAGACCGATATGGGATTAGACAACTTCGGCGAGACAAGTATGCTCGTCAGGGGCTACAGTTCGTCCCGTGAGACTTTGACGCAGCGTGGATCAAGGAATCAGAAAACGGGGCATGGCCTGCGGAGTACAACAAATATTTCTTGAGACTTCAAATAAAGTGTGTTACAATGCGGAAACAGAGAACAAGTGGTGGCATATTCGGGAAAATGCGAGAGTGAAAAGAAATGAAACTGATCTGCATCGGCGACAGCCTGACCTTCGGGTATGGCGTGCGGACGTTCCAGCGGTGGACAAGGCTGTGCGCACAGGAGACGGGCTGGGAGATCGTGAACGAAGGCATCAGCGGGGACACGACCGGCGGTATACTGGTGCGGCTGCACACACTGCTGGCGGATCGTGATATCTGCGTGCAGCGCCCTTTGGTGCTCCTGATGGGCGGTGCCAATGATATTTTCTTCTCGGGAACGGATACCGGCGCCCGGGCAAATATGGGAGCAATGCTGAATCAGCTGCTGAGCCTGGGTGTGCATACGATGATAGGGATACCGACGCCGGAGGGCCATCAGATCATGGCGCGGCGATTGTGCGCTCATCTGAAAAGAGAACGACAAGGATAACGGCAATTAAGGAGACAACGATGAAGCTATCTTATCTGGACCTGATGACGACGGACCCGAGTTACAATCTGGCGATGGAGCAGTATGTGTTCGACTGCCTGCCGCGCGACCGGATGTACTTCATGCTCTGGCAGAACGACAATGCAATCATTGTCGGCAAATATCAGAATACCATTTCCGAGATCAATGAAGAGGCGGTACGCGAGCGCGGCATCCGCGTGGTGCGCCGGCTCTCCGGCGGCGGCGCGGTCTACCACGACATGGGCAACCTGAATTTCACCTTTATCACAGATGCCGGCGGGAGCGGCACGCTGGATATGAAGCTCTTCTGCGAGCCGGTCGTGCGCACGCTGGCAGCGCTTGGCATCAAGGCGGAGGTAAACGGCCGCAACGACATCACGATCGACGGGAAGAAGTTCTCCGGCAACTCGCAATACCTTCGTCAGGGCCGCGTGATGCACCACGGCACCATTATGTTTGATTCAGACCTTTCCGTCGTCGGCGAGGCGCTGCGTGTCGATCCGACGAAGATCCAGACCAAGGGAATCCGCTCGGTGCGCAGCCGTGTGACGAATGTCGCCGAGCATCTGCCCGAACGGGTCACGCTGCCGGAATTCCGCCGTATCCTGCTGGAAAACATTCTGCGCGAGAACCCGGGCGAGGAATACCCGCTGACGCCGGACGACCTTGCGGCGGTGGAGAAGCTGCGCATGGAGCGCTATGCCACCTGGGAGTGGAACTATGGGAAATCCCCAGCCTGCACGATGCTGCGCCGTCGCCGCATGGACGGCTGCGGGCTGATCGAGGCGTACATCACGGTCGAGCACGGCCTCGTCTCGGCGGTCACCTTTAAGGGGGATTTCTTCAGCGCGGAGGAGCCGGAGGCGCTGGCGGCGCGTTTTGTCGGCCATACGCCGGACCGTGCCGGCTACACGGCGGCGCTGGACGGCGTGGAGGCAGCCCGCTATTTCGCGGGGCTGCAGGCAGACGAGCTGATCGATATTCTGTGCGAGGGATAAAATAGCAGAGCGTAGCAATCGCGAAGAGTTCCGATGGCATATATGTTACATTTAAGAATATAAAACGGAGCTGCCACAATCATGGCAGCTCCGTTTTATATGTGCGTCCGGCATGTTCAACAACTATGTGGTGAAAGACCACTGCGCGCTCGGCAGTAGGAAGCGTTAGCCGAAGGCAAGGGTGTTCACCGTGAGGCGGAATCTGAAGGAAGATAGATGTCAGCAGGGAAAAGAATGCCGGCAGGCAAACTCCTGAACCGACGAACAGAAATCACATAGTAGGCCGTATAGGGACGGACGAGTGTGCTTAGCAACACAAAGTCCAATGCTGCCCGAATCCCATGCGGTAAATGTGGCGGTTACATGGGAAGAGAGTTGTTGCTTTTACCCGGGGAGGTCTTGCGGAGGGTGTGTAGGGAAAAAATCCGAAAGCCGCAGTAACAACGAACTGCAAGAAGTCAGCCGAGGCCTTAGTACCTTGATTTTTTCCGAGGGAAGGGCCGAGCAATCGTAAGAGGAACTGCGTACAGATGATCATCTATACTCTAAAACAAAATACATGCGGCGTCAATCGCATAAACATACAATAAAATATATTCTTTGAACTTCTGCTTATTTATTCTGGATGGCATGCGTTGAGTGCGTATTTATGACCGCGCGGACGGGTGAAAACAGACCCGCCGCCCTGCGCGGGCTGGTGCAAAGATCGCGTTAAGATTTATAAAGGGAATTGAAAATTCGATCCGATCGCGTTATTTTATACAAGGTCAGTTGTGTAAAATCAAATCAAATTGGAGGGGGCGGACAGAAATGCCGCATCGGAAAAGGATTTTACTCTCAGATGACAATGAGGGCTTCAGTACGCTGCTGTTGGAGTCCCTGCACGAGCACGGAGGCTTTCACGTGCTCCACGCGCGGGAGGAGCATGAGGTGATGGAGACGATTCAATGCCACAAGCCGCACATCCTTCTGCTGGACGATATGCTGCCGCATAAGGGAGGCTTTCATGTCCTCCGGCAGCTGCAGGAGCGTGGGCATCGGCTCTCGACGATTCTTATGACAGTCCTGCCGACGCAGAAGATCGTGCGGGACGCGACTGAGCTCGGCGCGTCCTATGTGTTCCCGAAGCCGTTTTCGTCACAGGCCATGATCGAGAAGATCCAGGAGCTGCTGAAGCATGCTCCACCGACAAAGCATTGACGCGGTCGAAGCGCGATGAAATGAAAAAAGCAAGAGCCGCTGCGATGCAGCGGCTCTTGTCTGCTTTTTCGATTGGGGCGTGGCAGCTTTTTATCCCGGCGCGGCGGTCATTCCTCCCACAGCCGGCAACGGTCCGCGAGGAGCGAAAAGGAGAGCGTGTCTCCCTCTGCTGCCCGGACACCCTCGGGCAGGACGACGCACAGAGGCGGCGCGTCGGGCGCTTCCGCCGCGCGCAGCACGACTGCGGTGGCGTTCAGATCACGGATGACACGGCTGACGCGCGCCGTATGGGTCCCGCCCTCCACGGTGATCGCGCCGTCGGGAACGGAGACGGTGGCCCGCTCGCCCGCGGCGTGCAGCGGCAGAAGAATGTCCCAGCCGTCAAGGCGGACGCCGCCCTCGCAGCGGTGCGCCGGCAGGAAATTGCGGCAGCCGGTCAGCTGGGCCGCGCTCTGCGTGGCGGGATAGCGCACCAGCGTCTCCATGTCCGTCACGGGAGAGGAAGCGCCGTTTTCCATCACGCAGACCTTTTGACAGTTGCGGCAGCATTCCCCCAGGTCGTGGCTGACCCAGAGGATCGGGCCGTGAAAGCCCGCGAGCAGGTCGGAGAGCTCCAGCTCAAGGTTCCACTTGAGGTAGCTGTCGAGCGCGGAGAAGGGCTCGTCGAGCAGGATCGCCTGCGGCTTGGAGCAGAGGATGCGGGCGAGCGCGACGCGCTGCTGCTGTCCGCCGGAGAGCTGCGCGGGATGCTTTTTCTCCAAGCCCTCCAGCCGGAACATGTGGATCTTTTCCGCAGCCAGCGCGCGCTTTTCCGACCGGCTTCCCTCGCGGATGCCGCAGAGAATGTTCTGCTCAACGGTCATGTTGGGAAAAAGAGCATACTGCTGGAAGAGATAGCCGACCCGACGCTGCTGCGGCGTGAGGTCGATCCTCTTTTCGCTGTCGAAGAGCACGCGGCCGTTGAGCACGATCCTGCCGCGGTCGGGCGTCATGATGCCGGCGATGCATTTGAGCGTCACGCTTTTGCCGCAGCCGGACGCGCCGAGCAGCGCCAGCGTTTCGTTCTCCGCCTCGAATTTCGATTGCAGACGGAACGCGCCGAGGCGTTTTTCAATATCAACATACAGGCTCATGCCCCAGCCCTCCTTGCGCGGCTCGCGCCGCGCAGAAAATCGCGCCGTTCGAGCATATTGACCGCCAGCAGCACCACGGCGGAGATCACGATGTTCACGGCGACCCACCGGTAGGCCAGCGCGTCGTTGTTCGTCTGCCAGAGCTGATAGACGGTGGTGGAGATGGTCGCCGTCTTGCCGGGCGTGTAGCCCGCGATCATGCTGGTCGCACCGTATTCGCCGAGCGCGCGGGCGAAGGCGAGTACCGTGCCCGCCAGCACGCCCTGCCGGCAGCAGGGCATCCGAATACGCCAGAAAATGTAGGCGTTGGAGAGCCCGAGCGTCTGGCCAGAGTAGGCCAGCGTCTCGTCAAAGGCCTCAAAGGCTCCGCGCACCGTGCGGTACATCAGCGGGAAGATGACGACCGTGGTGGCGAAGATGGCAGACCACCAGGTCATGACCAGCTTGACGCCGAAGGTCTCGAGCACCCATGCGCCGATGACGCGCTTGGGCCCCAGTACGCGCAGCAGCAGATAGCCCACGACCGTCGGCGGCAGCACGAGCGGCAGCGTGAGCACCACATCCAGAACGCCCTTGATGAGCCGCGGGAGCTTGGCGATATAGTACGCGGCAAAGATGCCGGCGAAGAAGATGATGACGGTGGAGATCGCCGCGATGCGCAGCGAGTTCCATAAGGGAAACCAATCCATAGTGACCTCCGATGTTCAGACGTTGCAGAGACTCAGGCGAGCTCCACATACGCCGCGAGTGCGGCGTACAAGCGTTTTGCCGCAGGCAAAACCTTGGCGCGGACGGAATTTATTTTCGGCCGGGCAGGGAGAGATTCAGGGCTCCCGTTGGGCGGCAGCCCAATGGGATGATCGCCGCGATGCGCAGCGAGTTCCATAAGGGATACCAGTCCATAGGTGACCTCCGATGCAGCCGCCAGCGGCGGCGATTTCAAAGAGGGCCATTCTTAGCGTAAGAATGGCCCCCTTTGGATCCCCCAAGAAACGCAAGGGGCGCTGCCCCTTGACCCCCGAACTGCCGTACTTGACGCACATTTCGGAGATCATATGCGGGCGTTTTCTTCTGAACGATTTGGCGTGCTTCTCTTTCCGCTCGGCCGCTGCTGCGCAGTTGGTACGAAGCGCTGAAGCGAAAACGGTTCAATAAAAATCAAATCTTACCAGCAAAGCGCTTAGAACGCGGGGCTGAAGCCGACGGACTCGAATACGGTCATAGCGGCATCGGTCTGGAGATAGGCGAGGAAGGCGCGCGCGGCGCCCTCCTTGTCGCCCTTGAGCACGGCGGCGGGATAGATGACCTGACCGCACATCTCGGCGGTGGCGCTGTCCGCCACCGTCAGACCGGCGGAGCAGGCGTCGGTGGCGTAGATGATGCCGCAGTCCACAGCGCCCTCGCTGACCTGCGAGGTGACCTCCTTGACATTGTTGCCGTAGGTGAGCTTGCCGGCGACGGCGGTCTCGTCAATGCCGTAGTAGTTGAAGATCTTCAAGGTGTACTGGCCCACGGGCACGTCACTGTTGCCGATGGCCAGCATCATATCTCCCCCCTTGAGCAGCTCAGCGAGTTGGTCAAAGCTCTCTATGCCCTTGGGGTTGCCCTCGGGAACGGCGAGCGTCACCTTGTTTTCCAGCAGGTTCACACGGCTGTCGGTGACGATGAGGTCAAGCCCGTCGGGATTTTTCTCCGTGTCGCCGATGAGGCTGCCGTCCATCGCGTTCATCTGCGTGGGAGCGGCGGAGATGAACAGGTCGCAGTCTGCGCCCTCCTTGATCTGGGTGAGCAGCTTACCGGAGGAATCGAAGTTGTAGGTGATGGTGACCTCGGGCGCGGCGGTCTTGTAAAGCTCCGCGATCTCGGTCAGAGTCTCCGTCATGGAGGCGGCGGCGAACACGATCAGCTCGACCGGATCGCCGGCGGATTCTTCCGCAGGGGCGCTGTCCCGGGGCTGGGACCCGGCGGCAGCATCGGCGGCGCCGTCGGCCTTGGAGCCGCAGGCAGTCAGTGCGAGCATGAGGGAGAGCGCGAGGAGCAGAGATACGAGCCTTTTCATGGGCTTCTTTTTCCTTTCAAAATAGTGCTTTATCGTTATCCTTTGAGAAAGACAATGAACGGCGAAGGCTTCGCGCCCGCAGGCGCGAAGGATTTATTTTCCGAATGGACAGACCGGATACCGGCACGGCTTGCACCCAAGGCACAGCCCGCCCTCGCCCATGGCGGCGATATCGGCGCGCGTGACGGGAACGTCCGCCGCGACCTTCGGCAGCACCAGATCAAAGACCGTCGCGCCCGCGTACATCACGCAGCCGGGCAGGCCCATGACGGGCGTACCGTCGTCAAAATAGCCGAGCAGGAACATGGCGCCGGGCAGCACCGGCGCGCCGTAGCAGACAATGTCCGCGCCCGCAGCCCTGATGCCGCCGGGCGTGTTGTCGTCGGGGTCGACGCTCATGCCGCCGGTGCAGAGGATCATATCGGGCTTCCTTTCACGCATCGCAAGCACCGCGTCGCGCACATTCTCCACGCCGTCGCCGGAGTAGACGACCTCGAGCGTTTCGATGCCGTAGGCCCTGAGCTTGTCGATCACGACCGGCGTGAAGGTATCCTGAATCAGCCCTTTTTTCACCTCGCCGCCGGTGGCGACGATGCAGGCGGTCTTACGCACATAGGGCTTGAGCGCAAGCAGAGGCTCGCCGCCCGCGGCCCGCTCGGCCTTTTGGAGCTTTTCCTCGGCGATGATGAGCGGGATGACGCGCATCCCCGCGAGCTTGTCGCCCGCACGCACCGCCGTGCCGCCCTTGCGCGTGGCGATCATCACCTCGTCCTGACTGTTCACGGCGATGAGCCGTTGGGAATCGACCAGAAACACGCCGTCGCAGGCGGCCTTCAGCTCGATCTTGCCCTCCTTGACCTCGCTGCGGAGCATATTCTCCTGCCCGCAGAGGGTGAGCAGACGCTCCGCCGCGTCGTTTTCATGCACCATGCCGGGCGTCATCTCCCAGACGTAGAGGTGCTCCTTGCCCATGCTCAGCAGCACGGGGATGTCCTCCTCCGTCACGACGTGGCCCTTGCGGAAACGCGCGTCCTTATACTTGTCCTTGATGATCTGCGTCATGTCGTGGCAGAGGACATGACCCACCGCGTCCTCGGTTCGAATGAGCTTCATTTCAGCACCTCAATCTCGTCTCCGGCCTGCACGCGGCCCTCTTTGACCACGACGGCAAAAATGCCCTCGGTCGGCATCACGCATTTGCCGGTCGCGCGCTTGATCTCGCAGTCGTTGTGACATTGCTTGCCGATCTGCGTGACCTCAAGCTCCGTCTCGCCCACGCGCAGGCGTGTGCCGACAGGGAGCGTTCTGAGCTCGATGCCGCGGGTGTTGATGTTCTCGGCGAAGATGCCCGCGTCCAGCACGATGGGGCAGACGGCGCGCATCGTGTCCACGCTCTCCTCAGCCAGCAGGCTGATCTGGCGGTGCCAGTCGCCCGCGTGGGCGTCGCCCACGATGCCGTGACGGAGCTTCAGGTCGATATAGGGGACCTCGTGCTTGCGTACCCCTTTTTTTTCGCTGATGTTGACTGCGGTCACCTGTGCCATTTCTTCATTCCTCCGCTTCATAAACGCCGCTCTTGCCGCCCTCTTTATAGAGAAGGTGGATACTGTCGATGCGCATATCGCGCTGCACGGCCTTGCACATATCATACACGGTCAGCGCCGCGACGCTCACCGCCGTCAGCGCTTCCATTTCAACGCCTGTCTCGCCATGGCAGCGGACCTCGCTGCGGATGTGCAGGGCGGATTCTTCCGTTTCAAATGAGATGTCCACCTTCGTCAGCAGCAGCGGGTGGCACATTGGGATGAGCTCACTGTTCTTCTTCGCCGCCATGATGCCCGCGACCTGCGCGACCGCCAGCACATCGCCCTTGCCGATGGAGCCCTCTTTGATCTTGTCCATCGTCGCCTTTGCCATGCGGACCGTCGCGGCGGCGCGTGCCACGCGATAGGTCTGCGCCTTCTCGCTCACGTCCACCATGCGGGCGCGGCCCTGTTCGTTAAAATGCGTCAGCTCCATCTTCATCCTCCGATCGCAAACATCCCGCGGTGCGTCTCTGTGACGCCGGTCTCGTCCATGCGGTGCCGTGCCGGCTTCATCAGGATGCCCCGGCGGATGGCTGCTTCCAGCTCCGCGCCGGATAATCCGCGCAGCGCGAGCTCTGCGTCCGAGTGCAGGCAGGGCTTGAGCTTCCCGTCCGCCGTGATGCGTATTCTTGTGCAGTCCGCGCAGAAGGCGCAGCTCATCGGCTCGATCAGTCCGACCGTTCCCGCCGCTCCCGGCAGGCGGTACAGCTGTGCGACGCCGCTGCGGCCCGCGGGGCGCAGCTCCGGCACGCGGGAGAGGACCTCCTGCGCGGGCAGAAAGCGCTCCGGCGGCCACGCCGCGCACACGCCCATCGGCATCAGCTCAATGAACCGCACCTGCCACGGCTTTTTCGCCGTCAGGCGAACAAAGTCGCCGATCTCATCGTCATTCATGCCGCCGAGCAGCACGCAGTTGAGCTTGATGTTCTCAAAGCCCGCGCGTTCCGCCGCCTCGATGCCGCGCAGCACGTTTTCCAACTCGCCTGTGCGCGTGATCTCGCGGTAGCGCTCCGGTCGGAGCGTATCAAGACTGATGTTCAGCCGGTCCACGCCGGCTGCCTTCAGCGGCGCGGCCAGCTGTTCCAGCCGCGTGCCGTTCGTGGTCAGGCACAGCTCCTCGATCCCGGGGACTGCGCGCAGCATGGCGCACAGCTCTACGATCCCGCGCCGGACCAGCGGCTCGCCGCCGGTCACGCGGAGCTTTGTCACGCCGAGCGCCGCGGCGGCCGCCGTGAAGTCCCGCAGCTCCTCAAAGGAGCACAGCTCCTCGTGTCCGCGCTTGCAGATGCCCTCCTCCGCCATGCAGTAGCGGCAGCGAAGGTCGCAAAGCTCCGTCACCGACAGCCGCAGATAACGGATATTCCTGCCAAATGTATCTTCCATAGGGCGCCGATCCTTTCGTTTGCACCCATTGTAGCATTTTCATCCCGGTCATTTCAAATCAAATGTGCGATATTATCGGATTTTCGATTGCCATTATCGGATTATTCTTGACAAAATATCACGCGGGCGCTATGCTGACGGTAAAAGGGGGCGTGCGCCGTGGTGGATGGAAATATCATATTGTCGGTCGCGAAGGCGATGGAGCTGCTGCAGCTTCTGAGCCGGTCAAAAAAGCCGCTGTCGCTCAAGGAGCTGTCGGCGCAGTGCGGCTATCCGAAGAGCACCGTGTTCGGCCTTCTGACCACCATGCGGACGTATGACGTGGTCACGCAGACGCCCGACGGAAAGTATTCGCTCGGGCTGCGCCTGTTTGAATACGGCCGCCAGGTCGAGCGTTCGTGGGATATTTCCCTTGTGGCGCGGCCCTACATGGAGCATCTCTGCCAGCAGACGGGAGCCTCCGTCGTGCTCTCCGTGTGCGAGGGCGGCAGCGTCGTCACGCTCGATCAGGCGGAAACGCGCGGCGGGCTGCACATCGTGTCCGACGTCGGCTCCCGCCTGCCCCTCTACTGCACGTCGCAGGGCAAGGTGTTTCTGGCGAATATGTCCCGTGCGGGCGCCGAGGCGCTGCTGCGCGCGCAGCCCATGACGCAGTTCACGCCGCACACCGTTACTGACCCGTCCGCCCTGATGCGGGAGGTCGAGACCTGCCGCGCGAACGGCTACGCCATCGAAAACGGTGAGTATAAGATCGGCCTGCGTTCCGTCTCCGCGCCGGTCTATACCGTGGAGGGCAAGGCGGCCTACGCCGTGGGCGTGATCGGTATGTTCCGCAGCCCGCATTCCGAGGAATTCCGCGCCGCCGTGGAGCAGGTTTGCGTCACGGCTTCCATGATCTCGACCGCATTGGGCTATCGAAAGCAGGAGGAAACGCTATGAGCTACACAGCATCCGTCATCACCGTCAGTGACCTTGGCAGCCGGGGGCTTCGGCAGGACACCAGCGGCCCCGCCGTCCGCGCCATGCTGGAGGACGCGGGCTTCACCGTCGTTCACACGGCCATTGTGCCGGACGAGCGCGGGCAGATCAGCGCGTTGCTCCGTGCCTGCGCCGACGAGAAAAGGATCGACCTCGTCCTCACCACCGGCGGCACAGGGCTTTCCCCCCGCGACGTCACGCCGGAGGCGACTGCCGACGTGCTGGAGCGGGAGATCCGCGCCATTCCTGTGGCCATGTGGGTGGAGGGGCTGAAGATCACGCCAAACGCCATGCTCTCCCGCGCCGTCGCCGGTACGCGCGGCAGCAGCCTTATCGTCAATCTGCCGGGCTCGGAAAAGGCGGCGCGCGAAAATCTCACTGCCGTGCTCGGCGCGCTGGAGCACGCCCTGCACATGATCGCCGCCGAGGGTCACGGCTGAGCCGCCGTCCGCAGACGGCGCGACGGACTTCGTGCGCAAATACGCCCTTGCCTCCGGCGATTCGTACTGTGACTGCGGCTATAAAAAGAAAGCGCAGACCCGCGGGCCTGCGCTTTTTATCGACGGTCGGAAATACAGATGGGAGAGATTCAATGCGTGCCGGCGTTGGCGGCGAGCATCTGCCAGACGATGGCGAGCTTATCGGAGCTTGCGAGGACATAGGCGAGGATGAAGGCGAACCAGAGCTTGCCCATATTCTCCTCCGCCTTGCTGAGAAAGAACAGGTAGCAGGCGTAGGCGACCGCGTCGATGAGCAGCGCGATGATGAGAACGGCGAGGAAGCCGGCTTCGGACGCCTCGGCCGAGCCGGTGTAGAGACAGAGGAGCGCATAGTATAAAAAGGTGACGCAGAAGGGCCATTTGAGCTTGCGCCAGTCGTGGATGCGATTCGTGTTTCGTGCCATGTTCGTTCCGCCTTTTCTGAAATTGCGTCCAGTATACCGCGGACGCGGCGAAAAAGCAAGCAGGGCACAAAAACTTGACATCCCTTTTGCGCTCGGGTATGATAAAAAAGATTTCTAAAAAAGGAGCACCCTTATGAATAAGGATCTGGAGCAGGCGAAGGCGCTGCTTGAAAATAATGAGGAATACACCTGCGCTGCCTGCCGGGCGGGGGAGAGCTTTGCCTCCGAGGAGCACGGCGTCCGCCCGCTGATGCGCTGGCTGAACGAGGGAACGGACCTCTCCGGCGCGTCGGCGGCAGACCGCATCGTCGGCAAGGCGGCGGCCTTTTTATATGTATTGCTGGGCGTTCGGACGGTCTACGCGCCGCTCATGAGCGTCCCCGCGCGGGAAACGCTGCACGCCCACGGCATCGAGGCGATCGCGGACACGGTCGTGCCGGCCATCCGCAACCGCACGGACACGGGCTTCTGCCCGATGGAGAGCGCGGTATGGGACATCTCCGATCCGCGCGAGGCCAAGGCGGCGCTGGAACGGAAAATTTCCGAGATGATGGCAAAGAAATAGACACATTTACCTGCTAAGCTTACGAAAGAAACCGAGGAACAGGAGACGCCTATGCGAAAGAAATTACTTGTGATCCTGCTGCTGCTCGTGGTGCTGATCGTTTTGGTCGTGACGCGCTGCGGCGGGAAGAAAGACCAACAGAACGATCCGGCGGACGGCCAGGGCTTTACACAGCAGAGCGGCAAGGCGGAGCTGCCCGCGGAGCTGAAGCTCGGCGTGGTGACGGAGACGGAGAGCGGCGCTATGCAGCTCGAGGTCGAGCAGAACGGTGAGAAGACCGTGTATGTCTTTTCGGATATTACGATCAACGACTGGTACGTTCCGGCGGTAAATTATGTTGTGACGAACGGCCTGATGAGCGGCACGGACGTCGGCGGCGGGCTGAGCCTTTTCCGCCCGAACTATGGCATGACCCGCGCGCAGCTTGCCATGATCCTCTATCGGTTTGCCGGCGGCGAGCCGGTCGCTGCGCCGCGCCATACCTACGGCGATGTGTCAAGCGGCGAGTGGTATTATGACTGCGTGAACTGGGCGGATACCAACGGCTACATCAAGCCGGAGAGCACGGACAGCTTCGGCGTGGAGGCGTACTGCTCGTGCGAGGAGGTGCTTGCCGTGCTGCACCGTCTGGCGGGCAGCCCGGAGTCCAATGCGTCTCTGGAGGACTATCCCTACGCGCCGAAGGTCAGCGAGACGAACCTGAGCGCGGTGCGATGGGCGTGGGAAAAGGGCCTCATCGCGGAGGATGAGTGCGTCTGGTACCCGACGCAGGCGGTCTCCCGCGCGCAGATCGCGCTGTTGCTGATGCGCTACGACCAGCTGATCGGCGCGTCCGGCGAGGCGGCGTGAAGCGTTGCAGAAGAGTGATATAAGTGCGGCTAATAATAGAAGCGATTTGCGGCGGGAAACGAGATGGATGAAATCGTCGAAACCTGTTGACAAACCGCAAAACCCGTGGTAATCTATCACTTGTTCCGCGGTTGGAGCGTGTACCTTGTAAATTAAACAACGAAGAACAAAGAAGC